>NFZD01012587.1_pt1 | contig 17390 bp, 5 predicted proteins | sample 1095381 | NCBI WGS metagenome assembly NFZD01 (sample SAMN03609891, study PRJNA323583) | gut metagenome | isolation source: feces | host: Rattus norvegicus | place: Denmark: Riget | collected 2013 | reverse complement strand
AGCAGGTGTTTTTTCAGTGAAATAAGTTTCAGGTGCTGTAATATGAAGTTGGTTCAACTTAGGAGCCGCACCTGTAAATGTCATAGTGACTGTTACATCACCTGGTGCTTTGTCTAAGAATGCTGATTTATTCGCAGACATATTAGTAAGCGTAGCTGGTTTCTCAACACATACTACTGTACTAGTCTTAGTTTGTCCTTTATATTTGAAAGTAACTGTTTTGTTTCCTACTGTAGTTGATTTATATTTAACAACTACGTTATTTCCTGATAAAGCTTTAGCTACACTTTCAGTAAGTCCCTCTTGAGGTTCTATTACCACATCAGTTAGATTAGGTGCTTTATCGAATGTTCCAGTTACTGTATATTCAGTCTCTGTTGGATATCCTGTTGAAGGAGTTACGTCAACTGATTTAAGTTGTGGATCAGCAATTACAGTAATATCTACTGTTTTAACTGTTCCGTTTGCACTTACTGTTACTGTTTGAGTACCAGCAGTTTCACCAGTTACGTCTACTGTTCCTTTTGCTCCACTTTCTATTAAAGTAAGAGTTGTAGCTCCTGTTAATCCTGATGGAAGTTGAACTGTAACTAATTTTGGATCAGTTATAATTCTATTAAACTCAACAGTTACTTTAGATGTTGCACCTATATTGATAGATGTTGGATTTGCATTGATTGTAGATGGCACTACTTTTGCTAATACATTAATAGTAACAACTTTATTAACGTCTCCAAGGTAAAGAGTTACTGTTTTCACTCCTGCTGTAGATGCTGTAGCTTTAAGTGTTCCACCTGATCTTCCTAGATTCATTTGGAATGCTTCTGATTCTGCAATTCCTTCAGAATAAGATGCTGTTAATGGATCTTGTCCTTCAACAAAAGGTTTATCAAATGCTACATCAATCGAAATTTCTTCTCCAATTTCTACTGTTTGTTTAGCAGCAGTAGCAGTAGCAATAACTGCATCAGCTATAACTTGAATATTAGCTTGTTTTGTTACTGTATCACAAACTGCTTTTACCCAAGCAGTTCCAACAACAGAACCAGATCTATAAGTTGCAACTACAGTATTTCCTACCACTTTATGTGGAGTTACTATAGTCAGACCTTCACTTTGTGTAAATACAGTTTCATCTAGAACTGGTGCTTTATCGTATACATATGTTACTATAAACTCAGTTCCTTTTCTAACTTCATCAGCATTTGTCTGAATATTCATAAGTGTTGCTGGTTTAGGCAATACTGTAAATTGAATTTCTTTAGTTACTCCTCCTAATGTTAACGAAGCTATCGATTTAGTAGTTTCTGCGTCATGTAGGCTTGATAATCCTAATCTTAATTTACCAAGAGCAGTTGTCATTGATGCAACACCAGTCAATGTTGCAGATCCACCTGTTCTATCTGGATTTAACTCAAATGGAACTTTAATTTGAAGACCTTCTCCAACCTCTAAAACGGCATCAGGTTGTCCATCCTCCATAGCTTTATCGAATGTTCCGTTTACAACTACGTCTTGACCAACATATATTTCAGTGTCATCACAAGTAAATAATTTAAGAACAGCTAAAGGTATTACCTCACATTGAGCTGTTTTAGTAACTCCTTTATAGCTTACTGTCCATTCTTTAGTTCCTACTTGTTCTACTTTATATGTAGCAGTTACTGTGTGATTATCTTCGTTTATAGTAAGTCTAGTAACTTCAGAAACACCTTCAGGAATTAATACAGAAATATCACTTAAGAATAAGTGTTCTGCTTTATCAAATAGTATCTCTACATTTACATTTCCACCAACTAACACATTAGATGGAGAAATAGAAACTTTTTGAAGTATTGGATATACTATTGGTTTTGGATTTACTTGCATTGTTACAGATTTAGAAACTCTAAATGAAGTAACATCTACCCTTTGAGTTCCAACGGCTGTTCCTTTATATTTAGCTCTTACAGTAGTTCCTTGAACATGTGGAGCTTCAGTTTCCTCTAATCCAGCACTTGGAGTAAATTGAACATTTTCAATTAATGGAGTTTTATCATGTTCAGCTATTATTTCAGTTATATCATCAACATTAAATACTTCAGGTTGTGCTGTAACTGTAATTAATTCAGCTGGAATTTCTTTAATAGTAGCTTTTGCGACTATTATTACTCCACCAAGTTGGATATCAGCAGTTCCTGCACCTGGTTCAGTACCAGTAAGTCCTATACTACCACCACTTCTGTCTTTATTGATTGTAAATGGAGTAGTAAGTTCAATATTGTCGCTTACAGTTATAGTTGGATATCCTTGACCTGGAATCAATGGTTTATCAAACGTTAACTCAATTATTTGCTCTTCACCGACGATCTTATCATAATTTTCAGGTGTTATAGTTTGAAGCTTAGCTGGAAGAGGTCTTACAGTAACTGTCGTTGACTTAGGTTCCCCACCTTTGTATCTTGCTGTTACTGTCTGTTGACCATCTTGTATACCAGTAAATACTACTTCAGCTGTATTATCTGAAGTAAATATAATTTCTCCTTTTTGTTCTAAACCTGAGGTTCCGTTTACTTCTAATCCTTTAATAGCAGCTCTTATAAGATCTCTTCTTCTTGACTTTAGATCTTTTGCCATTTCTTACCTCCTAATTTGGTTTTTCTAAAAACTAAAAATAAAAAGCATATTCCGTGACTATACTCATGATTGAAATGGTATAGCCACGTATATGGTATTCAATTTCCAAAGTACAATTTCAAATTAAGTACATTTAAACCAATAAAAATCTGAAATTATATATGTGAATAAATTGATATATTAATCAGTTTGGGTATATTATCATTTAAAAGATTATATCGTTTTCAATATATCAATTTAGTATCAACCTTAAATTAATTAAGATTAAACTGTAACTGTTATATTACATTCTTTAGTTACTCCGTTATGAACGGCAGTTACTTTAGCTGATCCTGCAGTTCCCTTTACAGTATAAACCACAACTACATTATTTCCTTGAATAGCTTTCGGTGTTTTCTCTGTAAGATGAGCTGCGTCTGGAGTTATAGTAACTTCTGAAAGTACTGGTGCTTTGTCAAATGCAAGCGTTACAGTAACATCTCCACCTACTTGTTGTGATGTTGGTGATGGTGTTACGCTTTGTAGTACAGCTTTTGTAGGAGCTGGTTCACTTACAGTAACTGTAGTTTCTTTAACTTCTCCTTCTTTATATTTAGCTGATACTTTTGCCGCTCCAGCTGCTTTACCTGTATATGTAACTGTTACATTATTACCTGATACTGCTGGAGCTACTTTTTGAGTAAGTTTAGCTAAATCAGGTGTAATAGCTACATCAGACAAATTTGGGGCTTTATCGAATACTATAGTTACTACAGTGTCTCTCCCAACTTCAACTGATTGTGGATTAGCTGATATTGAAGTTATTTTTGGTTCTTCAGCTGGCGGCTCAGGCTTTGGGTCTGCAGGATTCACCTTAACTGCAACTTTTTTAGTTACTTTACCTGCAGTAACTTTAGCTTGAACTTCAGTTTCTCCTTCTTTAGCTGCTTTTAAAACTTGTTTTACAGTTTTCTTATCAGCTAATAATACAGCTTCTCCTTCTTTAGAAAATTTATCATCTACAGTTATAGTAACTTCAGATGCAGCTTTTAAAGGTTTATCTGTTCTAACTTGAACAGTAACAGCCTCTTCAACTTTAACTTCCTCTTTATCAACTACAACTCTAACTACCTCAGGAACAGGAGCTACATAATCTTCTGCATTTATAACTGTAATAGCTACGTTTGCTGTAGATTCAGTTCCTTTTTCATCAGTGTAAGTAACTGTGAATGTAACTTCTCCAGTTTTAATAACTTTAAAGTTATTTCTTACAGTATGTCTATCTACTAACATAAGTGAGTTTACAGACTCTACATTTTCAGGAGTTGAAACTTCTATAGAGAAAGTCCCTCTTTTATATTCAATTTCGTGAGAGAATATTGCATCTACTCTAACTGTAGATCCTAATAATACTTGAGCTTCATCAGCTTTATCAGTAACTACTGCAAGTAATTTAGGCATAGGTTTATCAAAAACTAGAGCGATACTATTATCTAGAAAAACATTTGCAGCATTTTTAGCTGCTGGTGTGTTTGCAAATACTTCATAATTACAACCTGCTTCATTTCTACCAATTGTACAAGTTCCATGAAGAACCATTGGACATTTAGTATTTGAGCATACAGGTCTTTTAATTTCTGCCATTTAGTTGAACCTCCTTTTGGTTTCATTATATTAATTATTTTAATTACGTAATTAATAAAAGAATTCCTTCTATTATACGGTATAATTGTTTTGATTGAATTGTCAGGTATCTATTATGGTTCTGGATCAGGTTTTGGAGTTGGAGTAACTTCTGTTCCACCTCCAATTGAGTTTTTTATATATTCCCATGAGATACCAGTTAATAACGATCCATCGTCATTGCTTTCATTAATCATGCCTAAATACACCAACTTACCATTTGGTAATTTAATTTCTGTAGTAATTTGGCTAGAATTGATACTAAACCCTTGTGGGACCATATTTGTTATTTTATATTCTAATACTCCATCGGTAATAGATGGTAATGGAGATGGTAGTATTTTTGAAAATTCTACTATTAGTTGGTTATAGTTCTATCATATACAAAACTAGCACCATGATTTACATCTATATAGGTAGAATTATCTAACCCTACATCTGATTCATATTTATCATAAATCCTAATATTTTGTGTAAACTCCACGGCATAATCATTTTGATAGATATTCATACCTTTAAATCTAATAACAAAATCAGATAAAATAGGCTGATCAAGGTATTTAGTAAATATACCATTTCCACAATATGATTTAGGTATACTTATAGTTGATTTATATTTTCCACTATCTCTAAATGTGTAAGAATCTACTGGCTTCGAATATGTTTCTAGTGCTAAATCAAAATCAAAATCCCATTCAATTGCTGTTAATCTAAATGTATTAGATAAAGCTTTAGGATAAACAGTTAAAAGTCTTTCTCCTGGTATGTTGTTTTGATGGAATTGAGAAAATACTTCATTAATAATACGATCTGATTCTGGTATGCTGTTATACTTTAACTTAATCACAACTGATTTACTTTTTCCTAAGTCAATTGGCGGTTCTTCTGGATATATTGGAGGCTCAGGATCCGGTTTTGTATCTGAGTAAGTTGTATTAGATTCATCTTGAGGTATTAATTTAATTTCTAGGTGTTTTTTTTTGGCGCTAATTGAAGTCCAGTACTTTCATAATCTATAGTCACATGTCCATTATAAATAAACACTTGAGATATGTCTGTTACATCTGGATGTGCTGTGCATCCTTGGAACATCCGTGAAACTTCTATTTGTGTTAAACTATCTGGTAATACTATAGAACCGGCTGGGATATTTATGACTTGAACATTATTCATAAGTCCTTCCAAATCAATAGTTCTTATATTAGATGTAACGTTTAATATTTTTCCATTTACTAAATATGGAGTAATATCGACCGGTGTTTCATCGGAGTTTGGTTTTACTAATTCAGCATTCTCTAAATCTAAATGCTTATAAGTTTTTCTAATTACGATAGATAATCCATTTAAAAACTCCAGTCTGTCATTTGTTGGTATTGATGAGCCAGCAAATAATAAACTAGCGTTTATTCCATTATTTTCTGGATTATCGTCGATTTCTGGATCCCAATTAGACATCAACGTTTCACCAGTTGAATCTCTAAGCGTGGTTAATCTTGAATTTTGGAATAATGAATTCATTAGAAACTCTTTTGTAATCGCTCCAGTTGCAGTTGTGGAAACGACATATGTAATTTTCCTCATAGAATCAAAATAATCATGTGGTATTTCGTTGATTAAACTATTACTATTACCAAACATATTAGCAATATTATACACACCATCAGGATGACTAAAATCTAATTTAAATAATTTACCTAAATTATTTCCATTATATAGTGCATAGAAGTTTCTTATTTTCTTAAGTCCGTCGAACGGTTCCCAAGCTTTAGCTCTTAAACTATTCCAATTGACTGAATTTAAATAATCCATAAATCTAGTATTTCTAAATACTTCAGATATATTAGTTAAATTACTCATTCTTCTAAAGTCTGGAGGGATAGAAGCAATATATGGATTATCATCTGCTCCAGAAAATGCTAAGTTAAAAGAAATGCCAGCAAAAAGTCCACTGACATTATCAACTTTAATACAATCAACATAAGCGCCGCTATATAAAATTATTATACTTCTATGAATATTTTTGCAATAATCCGCAAACTTGATCTTGCTTAGATCTCTAACTTTTTTTTGTCATTAGATCCATAATAATCCATAATCTCAATAGGCCAACTATATTTAGGATCTTTAATAGTTAGAAATTGGTCCATATTATAATCACTTTCATTAAAGCTCTTACTATATGGAATTAATCCTATTACTCCTACCCACCATTCGTAAGTTTTATCAAACTCTAAAATTAATGGTTTATTTGAAAATATTCTAGTATCAAAGTAATCACCATTAGATATATTAACATTATAGTTACTAATTTCTATAATATAAGAGTTCAATTCATTTAGATCATTAAATGTTCTTTTTAATACCTCTGTATGAATTAAATCCTTAGTAGTATTATGAACTATTATCTTTTCTATATATAAAGGTTCAAAATTATCTACCTGTTTTTGGAATAACGGATATAATTTATAATTTGGAACAATTTCATCATTTTGCCATCTTATATTATATCTTATATCATATGTATCCCAAATATATCCAGAATCGTAAGATCCGCTCTTAGTATGTACACCATTGAATATTTCAGGCTCACATATCTTAAATCTAACTCCTCTAAGCATATCAGTAGTAATTACTTTTCTAGTTGCATTCTGATTTATTGGTTCATTTTCCATAATTCCAATATCAGAACAGTCAGCAAACATACGAGTACAGTCTATCTCAGGAGAAGTATTATTTATATCTATAATATATTTAGGAATTTTAGTTATTCCTGTACCCATAAATGCTTCATTAAATCTAGAAACACTTATGTTTTTAAATAAATCAGCACTAAACTCTTTAATATTCTTTCTATGCTTGAATAACTTCTGTAATGTAGTAATATTTTCATTTGAAGCAAATAAAGAACTATCCACCACAATATCAGGATCCGAAGATGTGATATCTTGTTCTCCTTTAAATTCGAATAGTGAATCAACTATATTTAAATGTGTAAGCGTGCTAAGTATATTTATAGGTATGCTATTTAAGTGAGCACTAGTTGCTATTCCGTTTATAGTTGTAAGTTCAGAATTATATTTAAAAATACTATTCCACCTTTCATCATTTTCTATTATAATATCTGGATTTCCACCAAAAGAATCAATAATAGTTTCTAAAGAAGTTAATGGTTTAAATAAATTAACTGGAATGCCTTCACTTCTTAATTTATTACCATAGAAAGTATTGCAAAGTGCATTAATCTCTACATTATTCTCAAATAACTCTTGAGGTATACTTTGTAATCCACAGTTTCTAAATGTATAATCAAGATTAATAAGTTTAGTATTATATCTAAATAAATCGCCAGGAATACTTGTCAGACATATACATCCTTCAAAAGTTCCAGTGAAATATTTAGTATTAGTGAATGGTTTAAATACGTCATTTGGTATTTTCTTTATTTTAACTTGATTTTTGAATGTTTCTTTTACACTATTAACACCTTCTAGATTAGAAAGATTTTCAAATAGTCCGTCTTCGAACTCTTCTACATAATTACCAAATCTATCAGCTAAACTATAATTAAGAAGTTGTGTCACATCTCCTACCATAAATTTACCAACAAATTTAGTAATCTTATCTTCATAGTCCTCAGGAGCTGTTTCAATATAAGTTGTGAACTCATTGCATCTTATCTGAATCTCGTATTCCCCTGGTTCATCGTAAGTATGTCTTAATGTTGCAAAGTCTACTTCTCCATTAAATTTCTCATGAATACTTCCGTCTCCCCAAGAGATTTCCATATCGTCTACGTTCTTAATAGATGTTGTGTGATCTCCAACATACTCTATATGAACTGGAACTATAGTTTTCTTAGTTTGTATAATTTGACGGAATGCTCTATCAACTTTTCCACTAACATTTACTCTAGAATGATGAGTTGGATCTGTATTATATTTAATTCCTAAGAATATCTCCGGGTCATCTCCTATAGTAGAAATACAGTTTTCCAGAGATGCTATAGGGTCAAATGTTGCGGTAGATGTAATATCAATGAATTGATTTTCTACTCTAGCATTCGAAAATGCAAACATACTATCCAAATCAACTTCCTGATCTTGATGATCTGATTTGATGTAGTTCTCAGGTATTATCGGATTAGCTAAGTTAGTACATCCATAGAACATGTGCCAAGTTCCAGCTAAATTCACTAAATGATTTATTTGAGGTAGTGTTGTTATTTTGGTTTCACTAAACACATCACTCAATCTTATACTATTAGCAGGATCTAAATTAGTAAAACAGTCCGTAGGAACATTAGTTAAGTTATTACATACATGATAGAACGCAACAACAGATTCATCAGCTGGTATGGTAGTTATATTTAACTGTTTAAATGCTGTTATTTTCTTAAGAATTCCATTATCTGCTGTTATTTTCGGATTTCCCATAAAAAATCCATAACTACTATTTGTAAATTCATAATTTCCATGTCTTGATAAATTTGGGTTATTAAGCATATTTTCTATAGTGTAAGGCGTAACTGGGTATCCACCTTCTGAATGAATAGTATGACTTCCGTTATCGTACACACTAGCATCTCCAAACATTATATACATACTTTGTGGATCACAAGTTCCTAAATGAAGTCTATCTCCATTAAAGTTACCTCTAACTCCATTAAATGTGTTATTAAAATCATGAGCTAGTTCTATATTTCTATCCATTAGAACATCTAGATTAAGCTCTTGAGTTCTAGCTTTTGCTCCAAGATATAGATCATTTAATACATTTTTACCCAAAACTCCACCAACGTCTATATCATCTATATGCCTAATATGAGTTCCATAGAATAATCTGCTAAATGATTTAAGTCTATCATTCATTTTTAGGAATGAAGAATGGAATGGAGTATATAAAGTACTACCTTCAAATATAGCATAAAGTCCAAGTAATTTCTCATCCCAGAAGAAGAAATCTTTATTAAGAACCAATTTCTCATCCTTAAACATCCTATTACTTACAGGTCCACGATCTTCGTCTTCATGCCATCCAGCTTGGGCTGTCTGCATATTGATAGCATATCTAGTAAGTTCACATAGATCGTTCATAGTAATGCAAGTCACACCATTGAAATGTATATGACTAAATCTATATCCAAATGCTCTACCTAATTCTCTAGGTTTTGGAACTACTGTACTATTACTAAATGTATTAATAGGATCACAAATATAAATTGAAGCTGCTGCTTTTTCTATATCAACATCAGTTATATTTCCAACCCATCCATCTACCATATTATCATAGTGAACATTTGTAAATGCAGTTGGAACTTCAACTGTAGCTCTTTGCCAAGTAGGTGTCAAGTCTGCTTTTACTAATTTAGCATCTCCAGTATACCAAACTCCATCCAAAGCCTGTTCATTCATATTCTTACTAAGCTCAAATGCTGTAGTTTGACATCCTAAAAACATATCATCAGCCTTAATTCTTCCTAATACTGAATCGCTTATTGGCCTATAGATGTGTTTGATTCCGCTACATCCCTTAAACATTCTACTACAGTCAATGTCATGATCATAGCATACTAAGAAATAATCAGGAACCCTGTCTAACGAAGTACAATTCTCAAAGCAACTTATAAAAGATTCAGCTTTTGTATTACATAAGAATAAGTGAGGCGGTATTTGTTCTAACTTAATACAATCCTTAAACATTTCATTAAAGCTCTTGTTTGTAAGTCTATAGAATATAGTATCGCTTATTCTAGTTACATTAGGAGCTAGAACTTTAAATGTTTTATTAAGATTACATTCTGGTATTACGCCTCTTACCTCATTTATTATATTATGATTATCTAACCATAACGGAATTTTACTATAAATATTAATTACGTTAAGCTCGCCAGTTAGACTTCCAATACATCCATTTAAATTAGCGTCGTTTGCTATATTAATTTTCTTATCTATAATTCCACTATCTGTAAATATCTCGATTCTAATTTCACCAATATTTCCAGTTGCTAGTCTTTCAAGTCCAATATTATCTATCGTAATATCTCTTACAACAAATGTTAATTTTTCATATAAAGGACTTTGATATGGAAGTTTGCTTATCCATCCAGTATTATATGGTAATACAGGATAAGAAAGATATAACTCAGACTGGTCAAGATCTTCTAAATTCTTTAACATCCAATCTCTGTACATAGATGTTTTAACATGATATTTATTCTTAGAATAACTACCATTTCGATATTGACCTCCCATAAATTTCATATTTACAGGATTATCGTGAAGTAAATTTTTAGGGAATATATCATCCGGTATCATTTTAGCAGCCACATTAAGAGTAGTCATAAGATCAGTAGCACTTACGCAGTTCTCATAAAATCTAGGATACAGAATTGCATCATCTATGTCGTTTACAAGAAACTTACTTCCCCATATAGTAGCTGATAATGTATAAGGATTAAATATTCTACCTGGGTTTTTGTTATTATTATCATACTTCATTAAATAAGGATGATAAGTTTTTACTTCTTGGAATAAAGCAGCTTTAAATACACTTCCATCTGCATGTATTATTCTATATACAGATTGATCTAGATGGAAATATGACATGAAGCAAGTCATTCCATTGGTAGAATCATAGTCATCGAAAGATGCATAAGGGAATTCTCCTCTTATTTCCAGAATAGGATATCTATCATCAGTTTCTCCAACTAATCCCTGCTTAATAAAATAAGGAGTTCTTTCTGATTTAATCTCTATTTTATAACAACCAGCTCCAGAATAGTTATGACTTAAAGTATCACTTGTTGTAGTAGGCCTCCAAGTTTCTTTAGATCCATCGCCCCAATCAATATTAGCAGGAGTTAAGTGAGTTTCCATAGGTGTTCCATCTGGATACGTTCCACTTTCTAACTTAAGAGTGACTGTGTTGTTATTCAGAGAATTGGCTTGATATACATAAACTATTCCTCTAGGCTCATATTCATGCTCATAGTTTGAGTCAACCTGAGTTCTACCATCTAACATAAATTCAACAGGGACAGAAACTCCTTCAGAATTCCCTTTAACTATATCATTCATCTTATATCTAACATTCTTAGTAGCACTCCAATGAATTGGTCTGTATACTCTAATATTAGAATATTCAAACATCTTACTCATATCAACATCTGAGTCATCTGATGTAGTTCTTACTAAATAGTCAATAGGGAATTTATTAAATTTATATGTTACTGATTGGAACATTGAAGTTAGGTCATTTAACTTCTTATTCTCTCTAAATATGTCTTCATAGAACTTAAACTCTAATTTAGTTTCAGCAAACGCTCTTCTTAGACATTCTACATTAACCATATCTATAAACATATCTCTATTGAAATATGTGATTGGTTTTCTATCTGTTATATTACAAGCCCCATCAGATTCAATGTTATTAATTTCACCAACTCCGGCAAATGTGTGAAGGTTCTTAATAAGGTTTTCTTGATTTCCAGTAAATAGTTTATTTCTTATTTCTAATGAAGTTGCTTCTGGAAATACTGCATAACTTATAAGATCATGTGCCTCAAACATTTTTCTATTAGGTCCACTTTTAAAAGTATCTCTAAATAAGTCTGCAGGGAAGTCCTCACCTCTCCACCAAAAGTTATGAAACCATAGATGATTAGAAGATTTAAGCCTAGCTATATTACCAATAGGTTGACATAGTTTACTTGGTACAACGCATCCATTAGTTCTATCACCAGCTCTCATAAATATTTTATCAAAATCAACTTCTCGACTAGCATTTATACCAGTATTTTGGAAGAATCCTTCTGTAATAGTAGCTAGTTTATCACATCCATAATACATTTCTCTTGCATTATATAATTTATTCATTTTACCTATACTAATATAAGTTTGTGTCATTCCAGTATTTTTACAAGCTTCTGAGATAGTTTCCATATTAAGACTGAATTTTAATACTTTAGGTCCTAATGTTCCTAACATTTTATCATTTATAAATATTTTATCAGCATGAACTATATTAGGACAGTAGTTAAATAATCTTTCATCGCATATATTTAACTTATGACAGTCTTTATACATAGACTTTACACTTATAAGACTTTCACTATTTTGCAGATAAATAGTATTCTTAAGGCTTAAACATCCTTCAAACATACTATCTAGAATTCTTACAGTATTATTACCAAGACCTAATAATCCAGGATCGACTTTTTCTAAAGAATCACAAGCAAAGAAGCATTTTTCATAACTTAATACGTTTCCCATTATGGTTTTAAAGAATCCAATAGGAACTTCTCTTAATGCAATAAAATGACTAAACATATTAGTCATATCAGTATTACGCCAATTTACCAATAAATCAGCGCCTACTGTATTAACTGTATCTCTGTGCTTATTAAGAAGACTTAATTCGGGATAATCAATGTGGTAGCACTCTCCGAATAATCCCATATCATCATCTGAATCTCTGCTACTTTTTACTCTGTATATATCTTCAGGAAATTCTCCCCATATCTTATCTAATCTACAGTATATAGGAACTAATGGCTCTCTACATTTAACTGTAATTGTAAATCTATCTCCAACATTTGCGTTTTTATATTCATGTTGTGGAATAAATTCACTATCTCTATTAAAACGACCAGAGTTAATTACTCTAGCGTACCATTTTGTAACATGACCATCTCCCCAATCTATATGACAGTGGTTTCTAATACGTTGCCAACTAAGTCTTGGATCAGAAGACGGATTTATTAGACGAACTACTTTATCAGCTTCCAATACTATATCAAACTTAAGATCGCTAGCATTTACTCTTGAACCATAAGTTATAGCATCATCATTGAAGCAATAAAGTACATGTTCTCCATTTCTTTGTTGTTGTGATGGAGTATGATCGCTCATTATTAATCCTCCTTTTAATAAAATAAATTTTGTTTTTCACAGTCGGATTGTCCCAAATCTGGAGTGAAGTTGGCGTAATAAAAGATACCTCCTGAAGGAGGTACCAAATTATTTAGATGATGTTATTCTTTTGATAATAGAAGTTAATCCTTCAGTTCCAAATTCATCATATATAGCTTGGACTATTTCTGACTCTGTACCTGATTTATTATTTTCTATATAGTAGTGATTCTTCATGTATATTAGAATAGTTTGAGCATCAATTTCCCAATGATCAAGTTCAAATCCTAATTGATCTTTATATTTATTAATGATTTTATCCACAAACTTAATAAATTTGTCGTAATCTCCACCATCATCAAAAGATTTAAACTTATCAGTATTTACATGACCAATCCAAAGTTCCCAAGAGTAAGCTCCATTTTCACCACGATCGATATTATTTAAGTGTCCATCTTTTTTAGAAGGTTCTTTAAATTTAATATACTCTAATCCGTTATCCTTAATATAGTTTTTGATTTCATTAAGGATGAGCTTAGCTGTTTCTACTGATTTCATTTTTAACTCTTTAAGTTCTTTTCTAGTAATTATCTTTTGAGCTGTAGATTTATTCTTTTCTCTTTCTTTTTGATAATATGCTTTATCCCATGATTCTCTTTTGGCTTTTTGTTTTTCTACACCATCTTTCCATTTTTGTTTAATACTATCTAAAAGACCTTCCGTTCCTTCGAAGTTACTAGGATAAAGTTGGCAATAGAATGCAGATACTTCATCATAATGAATAACGATATCCCATTTAAATCCATCCTTAACCGGAATAGAACTTATCTTATCTTTGAATTTAGATTTAACTAATTTTACAAATGCCTCAACATTAGAAGACATTTCTATACCAGAAATTGTGTCAGTCATTTCGAAAACTTCAAAACGATCAGCTGATCCGATATCTCCTTTGTCATAAATATCTCCTATTTCAAACTTAAAGCCTTTATTTATTTCTATAAGTTTTTTATATTCTTTAGAATTAATAACACTGTTAAGAACTTCATTTGAAATTTTATCAACTATAGGAAGAGCTGAAGTTTTTAATGATTTAAATGCACCATAGATAGACTTAAATTCATCTCGAGAATATTCTAGTCCAGATTCAATAGACTCATTACCTTCTTTATTTTCTAACTTTTCAAGATACATCCATATACAAGCTTCATCATCATAAGGTTCAGAGAACGTCCAATACCATCCTTCTGGATGCGGGATCTTATCCGCTATTTGCTCTAGTCTTTTTATGATTATAGCTTCTAAGTCATAGTGATTATCAAAACCAATTAAATCTTGATCATATGATATAATAGCTACCATATCGTCAGCATCGTAATCTTTACCATCAACATAATAAAATATACAGTCAATAGCATTATTCCAATCATGCTCTTTACCATAGTCAGAAACTTCTTTTACTAATGCCTTAAATTTAGGGAAGTTAGGTAACATTTTGATTATCTTTTCTGCTTCCCTTTTAGCCACTGGAAGAGCTTTGTTGATGTATTTACCATATAACTCAGTCATCTCGACTCTAGTTTTTTCTGCTAATTCTTGTTTTCTAGCTGCTTCCTCACGTTCCTTTTCCAGTCTCTCTTGTTCTTCTTGTTTTCTTCTAAGAGCTTCTTTTCTACCACTAGGAGTAAATGGTTTAATAAACGCAACTATACCATTTTTAATTATTTTTACAGCATCAGAAAAAGATCCTTTATAATGTGCTCTATCTTTATAGAAATCTTCAACGTCTTCAAATGAAATTATATCATATTGAATATCTTCACTTTCTATAGATTCTGTACCATCGTTACCAACATATTGAAGAATACACCAGAAACATGATTCATCATCGAATGCATCATTGAATACCCACTTATAACCTGGTTTACAAGGTATTTCATGAGCATGCTTATTCATTTCATTGATTATGACCTTACTCAAACCGTTCCATGCATCTATTAAATAAACATTTTGTGAGAAATCAAGTGCAGATATTCCAAAATCATAATCACTAACATCGTCAGCACTTATATACATAATATCGTCTTTGAATTCTTTTACAAATTCATCACTTTTTAATTTTTCTTCTATTTCCTTTTCGAATGCAATGAATTCTGGCATTTTAGGAATCTTCTTTATAACTTCCTTAGATATACTCTTTACTTTACTTATAGCATCACTCACTAACTCTTTATAAGTAGCTTTGGCTAACTTTCTAGCTTCTTCATTAAGTTTAGCCAGTCTCTTTTGATCAAGTATTTCTCTTTCATGCTCTTGCTTTTCTATCTCTTTCTTAATTCTGGCCTCAACTTGTCTCTTACCCCAAGGAGTCTTTTCCCATAGTTTTTCAGCGCCAACAACTATTCCAATAGCTCCAGCTATAGCAACTGTACTTACAGCTAAATCACTAGCAATATTTTTAATTGCATCTCCTAATCCTTCTGTACCACTACTAACTTTTTTAATATAATTATCTACAACTACACCATTACAGCATAGTTCAATCTCTACATTTTCATTAGATGGTTTCTTTTGTGGATCATAAAGCATTTTTCTAATCATCTTCATTGCTTTAGTGGCACCTTTTAAATAAGCAGATTGCATACTCTTGCTTAGGTTTAAGAACGCTCTTAAAGCTTCTTCGTCAGTTTTACTTAATGCTCCTTCTTCTATTTTCTTTTCAAGCTCTAAGAAGTTTTGTCTTACATCAATGTATTCAAACTTCATTTTAAGAATAGTACTCTTAACAGTTCCTACAGCACCTTTCTTAGACTCTCTGTTTGGATTTCTCTTATATTTATCCTTCCATAAATCATAAATATTATCTATAGATTCTGTTAAAGTTTTAACCTTATTAGATACTCCTTTAAGACCTTTTAAATCAGTTTTTATGCTACTTCCATCATTAAAGTTCATAGCTTTAAGCTTTCTATAGAAATATGATTTGCTCTTATTAAGATCTGAGAATAAACCAGATATCTTACCTAGCACGTATAGATCGTAATCATCCATATTATACTCGTTAAGAGCTCTTACTTTCTTTTGAATATCTTGGAAATTTCTTGCTTGGAAGAAGTATACAACTTTATCTTTGCTCAAGAAGTCCATTATAACAGCTATAGCTTTTTTAATCCAAGCTTTAGCTGAATCTTTGAATTCATCAAAGTCTTCAATTCCACTTTCCATCATAATCATTTCTTCTATAAGATCATCAAGAGACTCTATTCCTTTATATATGTAATATCCTCTACCCTTTAATGATTCAACTGCCTCAGTATCTAAGTTATTTCCTCCAGACTTGGCTGTTTCTTCTATTTCCTTCATATTCCACATAATATTCTTATTGAATGTGTCTGAAAGTTTTAAAAGGAATTGATATGTACTTCCTCCATACTTTTGAATATCTTCAGGAGTTAATATCTTTTCAATTTCTTTAATCTCTTTGAAGTTTATAGAAACTTTTCTTTTAGAATTTGGATTAACTTTAACTTCTATAAGTTCTTTATCTTTAGCTAATTTAAGAATAGGATCTTGGTCCATTCTATTTAGTATTTCACCAACTATAGCTTGACTAGGATCAGTATCTTTTATACTAGATTCAAATCCAACTGATTCTACACCGGTAGCTGCTTTAGACCTTTTTATAGCTAATTTAATATCTTTTGTAAGACCTTTAGTCGCTCTTCCTAAATTTATTAACATAGTTTTATAAGGTTTTATAATTGATTGAACACCTTTTAACCACTCCTTAAGAGCTTCAATTAATTTAGGACTATATTCAACGTTATTAATTTCAGCTTTAAGTATTTCTATTACAGCCTCAACATCCCCAGTACATTTTCTAGCAGCATGTTCTCCTCTAATACCAAGAAGTTCTCCAAATGACATTAAAGTCTGATCGTAGTTCATTCTTGTGTTAACTATGGCCATGTCTGCTAACTCTTGAGGGATGGTAATTTGAGATAGTTCTTCGAATCTTTTACTAAAATCAACTATATTATCTTCATTAAACTTTCTTCCTTGAGCATTATAAACTCTGTTTATATTCTCTGCTAAACCAACCAATGGGAATGATTTGTTATTATTAGAATATACTTTATTCATATAGTATTGAGTCATACTAATGAAAGATGTTTTAAATTCAAACTTTTCTTGAGCTGGTTT
>NFZD01012547.1_pt1 | contig 17399 bp, 21 predicted proteins | sample 1095381 | NCBI WGS metagenome assembly NFZD01 (sample SAMN03609891, study PRJNA323583) | gut metagenome | isolation source: feces | host: Rattus norvegicus | place: Denmark: Riget | collected 2013 | reverse complement strand
CCCGCAGATTACCCTACAGATTACCTTACTCATTAAGATAACCTATCTTTTCCGCCACCCCTACTCCCTGAGCGTTCTACATTTCCTCAGTGCCCCGCACTCCTTAATACTCCCCTTCATTAATACCCCACATTCCTTAAAACCCTTTATAGTTCCCTAAATTTTCCCCCATTTCTACTTCGCCCTACTCTATAATCTTTCTTTGTAGCACCGCTCTTACCCCATTACCCGGCTTATCTGTATAAGTGTGGGGAGAGAAATGGCGGATTAAAGAATAATTGAATACTTTTATAAGAGTTCTTACAACTTTCTAGGTAGTGAGGTATAAGTTATAGGAACACTCTTATTAAACTTGCACGGACTTTCCCATAACTTTAGTATACACTACTTAATTAAAAAGTCTATAAATAGTGTATGCTATTTAACTAAGAGTTTCTCCATTTTAATGAAAAGTTTTTAATTAAGTTTTCCAAACTTTAAAAAAAATTTTAAAAAATTAAAAGTAGAAAACTATTTTTAGGTACACACTCCCCTTTAATAGTATAAAAAATAAGTACACACTCCCTTTTAATAGCGAATTTCTCCTTAATAGTAACTAATGCTAGTAAGAATATTTTCCTTATTAGGAATTGTTGCTAATAGTAGGTACACATTGTATAATATTTTATCCTTATTAGGAGCGATTCCTATTTGTACGTACACCTAAATAATATTCTATCCTTAATAGGAACTGGTACTAGAAAGGAGTACACACTTATTACCCGCCATTTCTCCATTAGGAACATTCTTAGAAAATAATTTATACTAAGTAGGAACTGGTGCTAAAAGTGGTACACATAAATAAATATTTATTACTTAATAGGAATTAGTCCTACTTTGCCACGTACACCCTAATTAATAATTTTGCTAATAGGAACAGTTACTAGTTATAGGTACTCCTATTAGTAATAGTTACTAACTAGTATCAACAGAACGGTACACGTTCATATGCTTGTAAAAGTGAACAACCTTTTACTCCAGAGTTTCCCCTGGCTTACTCTGTCAACTAGTTTACTCGTGTTAACTCTATTATTCAGTTTCCGCCTACTAACTCTTTTGTTTAGTTTACCTATACCAATTAAATTGTTTAGTTAGCTAGAAATAACTATATTTACAAGTTAGCGGCAAATAATTAATATAGCTAGTTTTTACTGGTTAACTATTAAAAAGCGTTTACTAATGCTAACTATATATTAGTGTTAGTTATTACTTTATATACAGTTTACCGCCTCTAACCAACTTTTTAGTTTCTCGTCGCTAACTCTATACTATAGTTAGCCTAGGTATTTAATCATTTAGAAAATCACCTTTTCAGGCCCCGCCGCCGCCTACTCTGGGTTGGAGTGTGCTTTTTAAATGGAGAAAACGGAGATATATACAAACAAGCGTATAGTATACTATGATATAGTAAACACTTCTTTATCTTTTCCCGCAACTTGTTTACCCTTTTACCTTAAAATGAACGCATTTACAAATAAGCAAACAAATATACGTCGCTATATTTGGCTCCTGAGCGTTTTTAAGCCGGGGGCCTATATGTTAGTACCTATTTTCTAAAAAAGTCGCTCAGAATTGAAATGTGAGCGTGATAATTTTTTAAAAGTTTTTTAAAAAGATGCTTGACTTTTTAAAAGACTAATGCTATACTATTAATGTAATCAAGATGTCAAGAGCTTTAAAAAAACTTTTAAAAGTTTTTAAAAAAAGAGCTTGACACCAACAACGAAGCGTGTTATAATGATTACAACAAAAGAGAGAAGGGAGTGAAAAAATGGTAAGATTTATTTTTAAAGGCAGGAAATACACCTGCACGAAAAACAACCTTATTAATCTTTTAAAAAATATCAGTAAAAAAGGAGAGTAAAAAAAATGGAAAAATGGTACTGCGAATATTGCCAGGAGTGGCATAGTGAAAATGTAGAGGCTTTAGAGGTTAATGGGCGCAGAGGTTCCCAATTTGTTTGTAAGGAGGCTATTGGCGAGGAGGTTGAATATTGCGAAAACTGCGGAGACCTTTTCTGGATACACGAGATGGAAACAGACGGTGAAACTTTTGTTTGTCAAGATTGTTTCGACGATTGCTACGAACGTTGCGAGGATTGTGAGAAGATTATAAGCCGTTATGATGCTTGTTATAGCTACGATTTGAGAGGCTACATCGAGGGCGTTTTTTGTGAAGATTGCATCAATAACAACGCTTTTTATTGTGATTATTGTGAAAAGTATCATCCCAATCAATGTTGGCATGTTACTGCTAGGGACGGTGATACTATTTGCGAAAATGCTATCAATGATGGGGAATACGGTTGCTGTGATGGTTGCGGTGAATTTAGTACAGAGGTACAATATTACGATGAATTGCACGAATGTTATTGTAACGATTGTTACAGAAAGAATATGTATATATTCCCCTATCATTCTTATCCCAGTGATTATATCATTAAGTTTTCCGAACCTGCAAAAAGGGAAACACTCCTGCATATTGGCGTAGAGTTGGAAATAGATGGAGGCGGCTTAGACCACGATAACGCTAGGGATATTTTAGAAGATGCTAACGTAGCATACCGCTATAATTATGTGGCGATGATGGACGGTAGTCTAGATGATGGTTTTGAGATTATTAGCCAGCCCAAAACTTTGGAAATACACAAAAGGTATCTCTGGGAAGACATTATGCAAAAAGCTATAGACTATGGATATGAAAGCCATAACCCTGGTACCTGTGGGCTGCATTTCCACCTCGACCGCCGATATTTTAGAGGTGTGAAAAATTACGAAGAAAAAATTTCGCTTTTAGTAATACAATTAGAGGACTTTTTAAAAGTTTTTAGCCGTCGTAAAAACTTCCACTACTGCCGTTTCCAGGAATTCGATAAAAGTAAAAAAACTCAGCTGCAGGAATTAAGTTATTATAAGGATAAAAACATCTATCATACATCTGCTTTAAATTTTAGCGGATACAATACTGTAGAGATGCGTTTTTGCCGTGGCACATTAAAATATAATACCCTTGTAGCAAGTTTAGAGCTTATGCAAATTCTTGCGGATATTGCAAAGTTTTGCACATTTGATGATATTAATTGCATTACATCAAATGCAATTAAATTAATAGCAAAAGAACGTGGATATGCATCAATTATTAAATATATGAATGAAAGGGGCTTATAATATGTGTGTGATTTGTTATATTCCAAAAAATAAAAATATCACTAGAAAAAACATCGAGGATATGTTTTTTACTAACCCCGACGGTGCGGGCTTTATGTATTCTGACGGTAAAAAAGTTTACTTCAAAAAAGGCTTTTTTGATGTGGATAAATTTGCAAATGAATTTTTTGCAATTCCACAAAATTATGAGCGTGTTGCACATTTTAGGATTGCTACCAGTGGCGGAGTCAAGCCCGCCAACTGCCATCCCTTTAATGTGGTAGACGATTGCAGGAAAATGTGCAAATTGAAAGGAGTTACTAACAAGGCTTTTATGCATAATGGAGTATTTCCCGAATACGCAACCAGCAAAGAGTACAGCGATACCATGCTGTTTAATAAGTATTTATTATCTCAAATAGAATTAAATACTAGCAACCTAGTTTTTCTAGAAAAAGCTATTAAAGGCAGTAAGCTGGCTATTATGACACCACAAAAAACTTTTCTTTTGGGAGAATGGAAAGATGTTGATGGCGTAAAATATAGTAACCTCAACCACGATTATTATTATGATGATATATACGGGGACTATTATAACGAACCTTTTTTCATTAAGGTAAAAGGAAATGACTCAGAAACGCTGGATATTCTTGAGCAGGAAGACTGTTTCCCTGAATTAATCGAGAAAAACACATTCAGCGTTTGGGAGTTGCCCTTGTCCTTAGAGTACAAGATTATTAAATGAGAAGGCTTCCTATTAAGCAGGGGTACATTAATACCCCCGCTAATGATATAATACTATTTTACAGCGGGCTTTATAAGGTAATTGATAAAGATTGCCACTTACTATTTATAGCTAATACAGAGTCAATGATATATGATACTCTACTGCTCCCCGCTGAATCTGTAAAGTTTGTTGATAACTTATTAATAATTGAGGGCAACGAGGAAGAAAGATTTATTAGGATAGGTTCCTAATAGCTAGGTAAGCTTAATAGTAATCATTCTCAAATAGCACGACCACCTTCATAGGAGGTGGTCTATTTTTTTTTGGGTGGTCTGACTACATATTTTTTGAAAAAAAATTTAAGACAATTTTTACAGTAAGGATTTTCATACATATTTTTTGAAAAAAAATTTAAGACAATTTTTACAGTAAGGGATTTTTGAAAATCTTTCAAAAAACTGTTGACAAGTTTCCAAAAACTTGCTATAATATATACATAGAAACAAGCAAAGGAGAAATTAAAATGCAAAATATGGTAAACTTAACAAAAACTGAAACTGTAGAGATTCAAGTAGAATTAAAGGACTTACAAAAAGGTAATGAAAGATACTATGTACTTAATAATGGAATTATCTATGACCCCGAACTAGACTTTAAACCCATTACTGGTGGTCAAAGACTCTATGGTAGATATATTGATACCTATTATAAGGATATTGATAAGGCTCGTAATAAGTTTAAAGAACTCTATAAATCCTTTAATCCGCAAACCCCTACCCCCAATCTTTTAGGAGACCAGCTTACTAATGTATTCTTAGAAACTCTTTCTAAGGTGAGTGTAGATGATGTATTAAAACGTGTTACCCCATTGTTGGACAACCATATTAAAGAAACCTATGGCGTATTACCACAAGTAATAAAAGTAGAAATTGGAGATAAAGAAACTAAAGTTGTAGGGGCAGTACATGAAGAATTTGAGACTGCACTTAAGTTTGTAAGTAGTGATATTCCCGTATTCTTAACTGGTGGTGCAGGTACAGGCAAAAACGTACTATGTAAACAGATTGCAGAAGCCCTTGGTTTGGAGTTCTATTTCAGCAATGCTGTAAGCCAAGAATATAAGCTTACTGGGTTTATTGATGCTAATGGTGCTTACCACGATACACAATTCTATAAAGCCTTTACTCAGGGCGGGCTTTTTATGCTTGATGAGATTGATGCTAGTATTCCCGAAGTATTAGTAATTCTTAATGCGGCTATTGCTAATAGATATTTTGACTTTCCCACAGGTAGGGTTGAAGCTCATAAAGATTTCCGCCTAATCGCAGCTGGCAATACTTTTGGCACAGGTGCAGACATTGAATACACTGGTAGATTTCAACTTGATGCGGCTAGTTTAGATAGATTTGCAATCTTAGAAATTGATTATAGCGAAAACATTGAAAAAGCTATTACTAATAATAACCAAGAGCTTATTACCTTCGCCCACGAGTTTAGAAAAGCTTGCGAAAAAGCAGGAATTAAGCACTTATTTAGCTATCGTAGTATGGAGAGAATTAGCAAACTAGAAGGATTACTACCGTTGGATAAAGTTCTTAAAACTTGTTTATTAAAGAACTTGCAATCTGATGATTTAAACATTATTAAAAGAAACATTACAACCACCAATAGATATACTGATGCTATCAAAGCATAAAAAAAGGAGCTATATAGCTCCTTTTTAATTTAGCCTTTGTTTTATCAAGGGCTTTTCTTATATTGGTATCCTCTTAACTCCTTACCGAGAATATCTTCCATCTCAAAGCGTTTCTCTAAATCGAATAAAGAAAATCCTAGTGCCACTGTATTGTAGCTTTTACTCTCCATATCTAAGCAATCTTTCCATAAGTCTGGGTAGTTATCCCTAAGAGTTCTCCAATCTTTTATTTTCTGTAAGGGGCAACAATAACAACTCAATCTATCGTAGTTCTCATAACACCCCCCCCCATCTAAAACCTTTATCGTAACAATACTGTAAAGCTTGTGCTTCTGTTACTTTCCAGTCATACAATGGGTGTACTACATTATCAGAAATATTGGCGTGCCTTTTAGGCTCATCATAAGCGATACCGATATACATAATATAACCACCTTTTAATGATTTAAGGTATTTATTCATTATATCACGCTTTAAAAAGCTAGTACACCAACGTACCATAGGGGTTGCCCAACCATACCCACGTTTACCCTTATTCTTACCCTTTGTTTTAATATGCTCTAACATATAATAATCAAAAGATTTGTCGGCTTTTAAAACTGTAATTGGTCTATTGATATATTGTTCAACTTACTTAATATGTTCATACATTTCTGGAAATTCTTTACCAGTATCACAAAAGATAATATCATCAATCTGCATACCGTATTCAATCACCATTAATAACATAGCGGTGGAGTCTTTACCACCGCTAAAGCTAACAATATGTTTCATATCTACTCCTTAATTCTTATAAAGTTTCTTAAAAATAGCCATCAAAACATTTACTACAATAGAGTTGCCCCGCCACTTTGTACAGTTGTGTCTGATTATTTATAATTAATCACAACCTTTTAACGACTGTTTTTTAAACCTAAAAAGGCGGTTGCCTTTACAATACTCACAACCACCATGATTTCTACAACTTGTATCAAACTTTTTACTACCATTATAGGGTTTCCTATGGTCTTTACCGCTATTTATAGCTTTATCCAAACTCATTTTAACACTACCCCACTTGCTCAAGGCGTTTCTTAGCTTCTTTAAAATACTCAGGGTTTAACTCTACCCCTACAAAGTTTCTATTACTTTTAAGGGCGGCTACTCCTGTAGTACCGCTTCCCATGCAAGGGTCAAACACCGTGTCCCCTCCATCTAGTAGATGTTTCAATAAGGTATTGAAGGAGGGCAACGGGTTTTTGAGTAGGGTGTATCTTACCTCTAACAGTTGGAAATCTAAACACAGTATTTTTGCAGTGCTCATTAAAAGTCGCACCTTTGAATTTACCATAGACACAACATTCAATTCCACTTAACCAAATAGTCTTACCATTCATTGGAGAGGGATTGGTCTTTTCCCAAATACAAAGACATGTAGAAGCACCAGCTTTTACCAAAAGACTTCTAATAGCAGACACTTGCTCAGTACCACAAAATATATAAATACTGCCCGAAGTGACTCTACAAACCTCTTCTACAAAATCCTCTAAAGAGAATGTCACAATGTCAGCATTTTTTTATCTAAATTACGGAGACCATTACTTTTACGATTAACTTCACCATATGGAATATCAGTTACAGTACAAGTCATAGATTTATTAGGGACATTCTTTAAATAAGTCATACAGTCCCCACAAAATAAATCCATTTTATTAGCCGTATTTTCCACCTTTCCAATACCCCCAAATAGTCGCTTAAACGACCTTTAATTAATATTCAGTTCCTTATCTACGATAGCATATAGGAGATTTCTTAAATCATGGCCAGGCAACTTATCTGTATCCACCAACTCCTCACGTAAAACTCTAGCTAAGACACTAACAGCGTTTAACAAGTCATCAGGAGTTCCACTAATCTCACTATTATAATGCTCTTTATCCCCTGAAACTGAAAATTTAAAAACAACTCTTTCTTTCAAAATACATTCTCCCTACTTTCTTTTCTTACTTTTGCTCACAGGCAAATCTTCTACAATAACCCCATCATAGTTGGTAATTCTATTACTATCACCCAATGCAATCAAATCAAGATATGAGTAGCAACTATCCAACCAAACTTGACCTATAAATCTTTCTATATTGCCATCTTTCTTAACTCTATAAGGCGTTCTTTCCCCCTCAATAATAAAGGGTTTACCATTTCCAATGCCCAGCTCCTCTACAATAATTTTTAAAACTTTAGGTTTAATCATAATCTTTGCAAATCCCCTTGTTCAATAAATTGCAGAGAATTGTCCCATAAAGAATGGCAAGTGTAAAATCCTTCATCATCCATATCCTCAACTCTTACAACTTGCCCTTTTTTATAAAAATGGTAAATGCTTTCACACTTAATAACTCCAAACTCAATGGGAGTTGAAAAGCTCTTTTTAGATAATGCCCATTTATTAATTTTTTTTCTCAAGGTATTCCATCTCCTTCAGATTTTCTTTCAAGAATTTTCCAAATAAATTTTGCCAATCACTACTTTTAAATATTTCAAAATTATCATTCTTATTCCATACAAGATAGTCATCCTTTTTTACAAGTTTAGTTCCAGAATCTGTTTGAATAAACATTGGAGAAACTACTTTGTAATAGTATGGGTAGGTTTCCCATTTAGTTTCTATCACAGGCAATGAGCGTAGCTCTGTTATAAACACACTTACATCTTTCGTTACTCCTCTAAGCATTTAACACTACACTCCTTTACCACACATTTACAGCCTAAAGATTTCTGCACATAATCTCTAATTTTATTTTTTAGTTTGTTACTCGAAAAACTTTCTTTTTCAATTGGCAAATCTATGATACCATCTAATTCCATAATAACTTTATAATTCAACTTTTTCATAGTTTTTTAATTCTCCAATCACGACTTTCTTAATGCTATGTAAGTATTATACCACATTTTTATAGTTTTGTCAAGAGTTTTTTGAAAAAATAAAGAAAAGAAAAGAACCAAAAGAAAAGAAAACTAAACTATCGTTTAGTATAAAAGATATATTTCTTATATATTATATAATGTACACGAGAATACTGATGTTAAAACTGCGTTAGAATTCGCCATTGATAACAATCCCGAATTGTGGCATCAACAGCTGGGTCGTTATCCTTGGGGAATTCATATGGGAAAGCAAGAGTTTGTTGATTACTGGAACAAAACTACTGATTTGAAGTTTCCTCAGAGAAATCCTATCAATCCTGCGAGACGAACTGGCGTTCTCTCATCGATGAAGCGTAAAGTCGAAGTGACCGAACGCATTATCGTATCTCTGACATCTTTCGGGGAGAGACTGAAGAATGATGCGCCGAATGTCATCAGAGAGATATTAACACAGCAGACCATTAAACCAGAATTAGTCGTATTGAGCATATACAAAGACGATAAACAATATGTTCCTGATTCTATACTTAAACTTCAGCGTGAGGGCAAAGTAGAAATAATCATATATGAAAAGAACTATCGTCCCCACTTGAAGTATTATCCGGCTATGATGAAGTACAAAGATGCTGTCATCATTACAGTAGACGATGATCAACACTATTACTCTAAGATGATAGAGGATTTGTATCGTACGCACGTCGAATATCCGAATACTGTCTGTGCGTGCCGTTGTCATTGTATCACTTATAAGGAAGACGGAATAACTCCGAAAAACTACGGAGATTGGATATTCCAGTCTAAGGACAAGTCGGTTCCTTCTTTCGATTTGTTCGCTACTGGCGTCGGTGGCGTACTTTATCCCGCTAACATACTTCACGTTGAAGATATAAAAGAAGAAGATATCTACGATTACATTACGACAGATGACATATTGCTCAAGATTATAGAGAATGAGCGTAATGTGCGTGTCGCCGGAACTCCCGATTACCGTTCTATGCGACCCTATACGACAAAGTCCGCAAAGAGCGACCGTCTGTGTGATGTAAATACGACGGGAAACAAGATAAACGATATTAATATACAGAAAGGACGTCTTATGAGGAGAGAAGAAACCTCAGTCAAGATATGCTATACTTGCATCACTGGAAAATATGATGCATTGATAGAACCTCTGGTAGTGACACCAGGATGGAAATACGTCTGCTTTACGGATCAGACTAATTTCACGTCAAAAGTCTGGGAGATACGTCCGTTACCGGAATCTATAGCGAACGACGAAAGTCTCTCAATCATCAAGAAGTAGCGTATCATCAAAATCAAGCCGTATGAATTCCTTGAGAACTATGACATATGTCTTTGGGTCGACGGCAACCTGACTATCAAATGCAATCTCGATGAGTTCGTCGATAAGATAGCAGACGATGATGTCGTCATCACCAAACATCCGAAGAGAGACTGTATATACGATGAGGCTGAAGCAATTGTAAAGTACAGGAAAGATACTTGGAATAATTTGAATCCGCAGCTTGATTTCTACAGACAAGAACAGTTCCCGCATCACTATGGATTACACGAGACGAATGTGATAGTGCGTAAGAATACGGATAAAGTCAGGAAAGTGATGGATATGTGGGCCGAAGTACTGAGAAAGTATAGTCACAGAGATTAGATGTCATTGAGTTACGTTCTGTGGAAACTCGGTATTAAAGTTTCTTCTTTTGAACCGTTATTCCGCGATCAGCGTTTTCAGTACAATAGTCATAAGCGAAGATGATTATGTAACTATTTCAAGAAAAGAGAGTATCATTTTTAATGAAGAAGATTCTTATATTGGCAATGGGATGCAACGAAGAATTCTTCCGTGTTGAGGAAGCGATGATTCGTGAGCAGTGCTATGCTAAGCATATATTGGCCGGAGTTTACGAGAATGTAGACTTCTGGACGTACACAGCATCGTCTGATGACCAAGTACATATCAGTCGAACGAATCACAAGATAAGCGTCCCTTGTAATGATGATATTGATCATACTTGGGACAAGACGAGACTCACATTCCAGGCTTTGGATATGATAGGTCTTGAGTACGATTATATTTTCCGCACAAATCTTTCTACATGGATAAACGTCCCATATCTTATTCATTTCGTCGAAGCGATCCCGGACAAAGACGCTGACAGGATATTCTCAACGATGATTCAAGGCGTATTCAACGGTTCTGGTCCCGATGTCTTTTCTCTTTATGCTTTAGGGAATTCTCTGTTGATTCCGAAGAAATGGGTAGATATTGTCAAAGAAGTCGACGTAGAGTCTTTGCGTCAATACGACAGGACTGTCGATGCAGTCCGTGACTGTGATAAAGAGAACAGTATCTATCACGTCGACGACAATGCTATAGGTTTCATTATCAATGTCTACTGCGAGCAGCACGGTATAAGTCCTCTTGATGTATGGAAAGGCATCAAAAAGTGTGAGCATTTCGATACTAAATCGATACTGGAACATATACACCTGGATTATATAGCAGTTCCTTTCCGTATGTACTATGATGACCGGAAATATGAAATCTTATTCGGAAAGCAGATGCAGGACTGTGCAGATGAGTTTGAGACGTTCTTCGACGATGAGACTCCGGAAGAACTATATATACGCACGACAACACCGTCATTAGTGACTTTCGCACGTTTTCGCGGAAGTATAGACAAGGACGAATTCTTGACAGTTAATTCTGTTTTTGCTGAGCGTGCGATGAAAGATTTAGAGAAATTTGACTACAGTCCGGAAAAATTAACGCAGTATTTCAGAGACAAAAACAAAAAAGAGATGTACAATAATCAAACGAAAAATAGTTTATAATTATGACAGATTTTAAATTTACAGAAAAAGTTGCAGTCGATTTTGCTGCTACAACGCCAGTTAAGAAGCGTCGTACTAGGGAAGAGAGAAAGGCTTCTTACGAACAGACTAAAGAAAGAATATGTAACGTCATTCTCAAAGACGGTGGTCGCTATGTGACTTTCCCAAGCGCTCCTGAAACCGATCACGCAACTGGGCTCTTAGTTTGCGGACTTGAGTTTGAGAAGAAACTCTATTTCCTTTTCATAGACAAAGACCGTCAGATTCGCATTATGCATCACGGCGAGTCATATAAGTTGCTGCGTGAGATTCCAGCTTCGCTGAGTGTATTGAATTATATGTATAACTATCAGCGCAATGAACTCAAGACTGCTATCGAGAATTTCTTCGAAGATAACGAAGAATACAAACTTTTTACAGAAATTGCTATACGTCCGTACCGCAGACGCAACGACGGCGACGGAAAGAACCGAAAGTTTCACAATAAGAAGTAGACGAACAAAAAGGAAGAAAAGAAAGAGGATTGACATCACCTCTTTCACTGACCAGATTTCTTAAAGCGTCCTGCTTTAGAAAACTGTCATAATTATTTCCAGCCCGAAGAATCGCTTTTGGTTCTTCGGGTAATTTTATTTTTTAATGTTCATTTCTGTAAGTTTGAATTTCAAGATATATATTTCTCTTCGATAAATAAAAACGAAGAATGACTTTCGCTGTACAATATATATAAGTATACGTGTGCGCGTGAGATATACATTCATAAAACGAGAAACTAATTTGAATATATAAATGGCGAATTACAAGAATATCAAGAAAGTCGGCTTGGCAATCATTTGCTTCGAAGGAACTGAACACCTTTATAATATAATATCTGCGATACGTGAGTCTGTTGATTACGTGTCTGTCGGACTGTAGCGCTTGTCTTATCACGGAGATCCGATGTTGAATATTGACATCAACGAGATTTTCCGTCTTCGCGACGAAGACCATCTGGTCGACAACATCGTAGAGATTTCATTAGACACTACACAAGCGGCTCGTGTTCAAGAGACTGAGAAACGCAACATCCTTATCCAAGATGCTGAAGATCACGGATGTTCACACGTTCTTGTAATCGACTCTGATGAATACTACACAAAGAAATCATTCGACTACGGACTTCAACAGATTGACGAACACGACTATGATATGACTTACTGTCAGTACGTCAATTACTATCACGATTATCTTCATTATCTGAAATATCCATTCGCTGACGGTATGTACGTGCCTTGGGTATCAAAAACGAAATATCGGCACGCATTCGAATCGAATGACTTCCCGAAGCCGAGCGATCCTACTCGTCGTTATGTATGCACTCAAGAAATAGTTAATCCCGACGGAACTAAGAAGAAAGTAAAAACCGGAGAGTATCACATCTTCGAATGGAATGAAGTGAAGATGCATCATCTTTCATGGCTTCGTGCTGATATTCGTAAGAAACTTGAGAGCTGGTCGTCTAAAAAAGTGTTCGACAAGTACGACGACTTAATCGACCGTGCTGTCGAGGCATTCGAGAATTTCAATGAAGACGACAAAGACGCTAAAGCATTGATGCTATTCAATACTCCGGGAAACACTGTTGATGTGACGAAGTTTCCGAGACAATTCATACATCCGGCAGTTGACTTTATGACTCGCTTGCGCTCCGCTCAAGACTATAAGAGGATTCTTTTCTTGTCAATGTCTACGAATCAAGAACCATTCAACACGCTCGAAGGTATCTGCAATCAGACTTGGCGCAACTACGACAAGGAGAAGTATCCTGGAATCTCTGCTGAGTTCTGGACGTATACAGAAACTCCCGAAGGTAAGGAGACTTACGTCGATATGAAGAATCACATCATCTATTTGAAGACTGAGTCTGATCCTGAGACCGGTACATTCTTCCGCACTTATTCGAAGACTATCGAAGCATTCACTATTATCACTGATAAACTGAAACTCGATTTTGACTATATTGTGCGTACAAATAACTCTACTTGGATTAACGTTCCCCTGATTAATGAGTTCCTGAGTTATATCCACGACGACAGTATGTTCTTCTCTGCTAAGTTGTATGCTGGTTATTTCTCGGCGTTCAATACATATATGGGTGGTCAGCTGATGATTCTCTCTCGTCGTAACATCAACGTTATCAAGAGGATATGTGGTTCTGTTAGCACTGTACGCCAATTCGAGAAGAAGTGGTACAGTTGCGATGACAATGCATTGGGCGGAAAACTTAATCAGCGCTTCATTCAGTTGAATCTTCCCTATGAATAGGTATATCATACCATCGGAGGATACGATTTCATCGACAAAGACTTCGACGAAAAGACAGTCGACTTCGCTTGTCCGATATTTCAAGTCAAGACATATACAGATGAGCGTTTACCGAACGATGCAGACAAGATGAGAAAGATTGATGCATTGTGGCGTTCTTGTGACGAAAAGATAAGTGATTTATATCAGAGAATGATGTCAGAATGGTATGACAAGAGCATCAGCATCCTGCCACAATCGAAAGAAGAATGGTTCAAACTTACTGAGCAAGATAAACGTCTCGCAAGGTTCAGAAATGAGATGCCGAGAGATAAAGCTTTGGACTATTTGACCGTCCGGCAGAAGCAATTGGGCTATCAACCTGGCATTTTCAGAAAAAAATAACGTCCGAAACAAAAATTTCTCTTAAAAAGTTTGTTTATTCAAAAATAAAATTGTATCTTTGCAGCAGTTTTCGGTGTAAATAACAGAATATCTAATGCTGCAAAGATTCGATGTCTTCTAACGTTAGTTCTGATATTACCAACTGAGGCTGACAAAACGCAACCCTCTATATATAATAATGAAGAAAAGAACGAAATTTGAGCAGTCACTTCTGAGTGAAATGGCGGGACCATCAGACAGAATGTTCTGTACTGTTCTTGAGCACATCGCCGGCATTGAGGATATAAACATCCGTGCCAAATTTGAAAAAGTCCACAACCGGCTGATGGCTAAAGCCAGAAAAGTCAGTTTCACAAGCATTATGGATCGCATCGGAGAGCGAGAGTACTGCAAACTGACGAACAATCGCACAGCGAGACTGGCAAAGAGAATCAGTACAGAAAAAGAAAACGGACGTAAGGCGCAGACGTCTGGTGGCACAGTGAATCCCACACCTTATATAAATGAACAGTCTCTTCTCATCGTCGAGAAGATAGACGCTGCGATTCGAGAGGATAACAAGCGCCCGAAGTCTCTGAGCAAGAAGCAGAAGCAGATGGAAATCGACAGGTCGATTGTGCGCAAGTTCTACTCGAACCCTACACCGAACGCATTCAACACTCTTTGGGACAGATTCCGTTTCGGTGTCCATTCACACCTCACTAAGATTGTCGGTGATTGGGAACGTGCCGAAGATATGGTTCAGGAAACGTTCATCCGCGCTTGGGAGAAGCGCTATATGTACGACCCAGACAAGTCAAACTTCAGCACATGGCTCTATACGATTGCACGCAACATCACATTCAGCCAGTTGAAGAAAGACGGACAGGATCGTACTATCGACGTCGACGTCAATGATGTGTTTGCCAGCGCTCTGCATCCCAACGGCGACAATGCTGCAACTGTAGACAATACTTACTACGTCATCAATGACTCGACCCAGATTGAGTCGAATGATTTCGAGGAAGTCACAATGAAGATGCACGACGCTTCAATTAACGAGATTCTCACTATGAATCCGCTTTTCCAAGTCATCTGCAAGATGAAGAACCAGGATGATATGACTCTGCGTGAGATTGCCGAGACTCTGAATATGACAGAATCAAAGGTTAAGAACTGTTACTACAAGAACAAAGAAGTCTTGAAAGAGACTCTTATAGAGAAGTACAACGACCTTTATGTAGTCTATCGTGATGCGTCTCACGACAAAGACGAAGAAGAGTCTGCATTTTATTAATTTTCTGATAAATAATGTATAAATAAGAAAAGAGAAGAAACTTATTATGAGATTTTTCAGAAAGATAAAAGAATGGTACTATGAGACGATGAATATGTATCGTCAGATTAGTCTCGATAACAAGAACAGGAAACTGTATCTGCGGACTGTGCGTGAAGAATGCATCGATCCGCAGAGCAAGTTCGTGAAGATGAACCTCAAACTGGCTGACGACCGGGAGAGTCTGGTGTACGTGACGAACATCCCTGCTGAACTTCAGGCTAGCCGGAATGACTTTATGATTCAAGAACGACTGAACGAGAATACGTATTTCATATCAGAGTTCTTGCGTAAGGACGCCGGATTCGCTAACTACATCAGTCTTCCTGAGTACTTCCACATCGAGGATCCATCATCTGATGACATCAGCGTACTCTATCTCGCTGTATGGAAATTTAACCCAATTGTTTACCCGTCGCTGAAGCGTAAAGCATTGGCTGCTTTATATGGAAGCATTACTGCTGTCGCTGGAGCATTGGGTTACGTTGGTTATCTGTTGTTTTTATGAAGGTTTACAGGCACATCTTCTTCAAAAAGAGCATTATTTAGAACGGGACGGGTAGCGAAGATGTTCACTACTATGGTCAGATGTACAGTAACTGCGAACAGATAAAGAAGTTCCGGGAAATGTACGACAGACTGCTTGACTTATATGTTCCGTGCAATGACTGTGCTCGTGCTAAGTACAAGAATTTCATCAAAATGAGAAATCCGAACAACTAACCATTCAAATTTAAGAGAGAGACGTCTGAACTGACGTCTCTCTTTGTTAAATAAAGTTAACGAAACTTCACTTTCTTCTGAGAACACTTGCGTAGTTAGAAAAGATTTCGTACCTTTGTCACACAAATATAAAGAATTATGGATTTACTTGACGAACTGTCTATAAGTGACGTAAGCACAACTGCTCAAGATACGATTATCAAAGAATGTGAGAGTGGAAATATTTCTGACATAGATGACTATCCCGTTAGGATAGATGTCGAAGTGTTTAAGAAAGACAATGACTATTCGCATATTAAAGAACATATATACGATGTCTTAGAATCATTTTCTCAGTACATCGAATACAGTGACGTATTTTTGAAGCCGGAAGACGAAATAGTCAGGAAGACAAAACTGTTTACGTTCGGCTTACATCCACATTTCTATTCTGCACATTCTATCTGCAATTTCCTTGATGGAATAAATGAGCATTTAAGAATTCTTGGAGCAGAATATTCTGTAAGTATCATCGGCGACGTCCCTAATTGCGAAGAGACGGTTTATAAAGATGTGAATACAGAGAAGATTCGTCGTGAATCGAGATATAGTTCAATTACATCTCAGTTTAGTGAGTGGAGAACTCATAATGAATTATCTAAGTTCAATAATGTATGTAGGATGTTCGGAGTTCCCGAAAAGTACTATGAAGAATATGTACATATGAAAGGAATGTGGGAGACCATCGTCCCGAAAACGAACAAATTCCTGATGAAGAAAGTCGACATCTACCATTGTCAGAACTATGCTCTTCGCGCTGATAGGAAGATACACGAAGAAGTCGATGAAATCCACAAACGATTGAATCTTAGCGAACGCATTCTGTCAAATACTATTAATTTCAATGATTTTATATCGAATGATACTCAGATGTGGTTGTCTGCTCATTGTTCCGGCAATTTCGAGAAATATAAGATAGGTTCGAATGCTAAGGCTGAAGTTCCACAGATGATACAGAGAATGATGAAGAAACTGAAGACAAAGCGTGTACATCCATGCCCGAAGACATCTTGGTGTCTGATGAAGAACGGGTCACTGTCGCCAACATACATACGCTCCGTCATTTATTTGGGTGAATTTGCTCAATTGGACGAGATATTCTGCATCGGTACAGCACTCGCTGTTGTATGCCCTCTTGAGAAATATGAGAATCTGATGTCTTCGATATTCATTCCTAGAAAAAGAGAACTCAAAAACTTCTCCGCATAGCGAAACTAATTCATACTTCTTGAGTAACATCTTTAAGTAGTAAATTTCTCTGCTGCTCA
>NFZD01010730.1_pt1 | contig 17434 bp, 7 predicted proteins | sample 1095381 | NCBI WGS metagenome assembly NFZD01 (sample SAMN03609891, study PRJNA323583) | gut metagenome | isolation source: feces | host: Rattus norvegicus | place: Denmark: Riget | collected 2013 | reverse complement strand
CACAATTTTTTTTTATCATTTTTATTCATTGTAATGATGTCACACAATTGATATTTAACTTTTTTTATTATTTTCTTAATTATAATATCATTAAAATTTTTTATATCATTGTCATAATCAACACGTTTTTCAGTTTTTAAAAATGTCCACCATATATTCTGTTCAGGATAACTTTTCTTAAGAATATCAAAATTTCTAATAAACTTCTTTGCGTTTTCATAACCAATAATAAAAGTAGGAAGAGAACTATCTATCTCTTCCATACTTTTACATTTGTTATAATTAAAATCGAAATCAATCTTATTTGATTTAGTTATTATGTTGGCAATAATCTTCTTCATTTTAATGTTTTTTTTTGAAATCAAACATTTGTATCTATCGTTTTCAAATATACTATTTCTATTTTATACTAACAAATCTATACTTTATAAAGTTGCCATAATACGTCTGATTTCACTTTCGGTTACTTTTGAATAAGTTTCCGAGTTAGATTTTAATATACCATATGAAATAGAAGACCAACGTCTTCTCCATTCATGTCTAAAATCCTCACCACTTTCCAATGAAGCACCCCAAGGTTCTAACACATAATTTCCAGACATTTTTTTAATTGAGTTAAAAAGTGTCTTACCATTAGAGTTATTTATCTGATTAATTTGTTGGTCAGTAATTGTATCATAATCCCACTTACCTTTTTCGAATGATTCACCTTTCAATACTTTGATAACAAAAGTTGGTTTTCCTGTCCAATACACAATAAACATTGTAATTATAGCAACATAAGGGTCTTTAATTTTGTCTATTTTATGTTTTTTCCAAAATTTATTCCAAGCATATTCCCTTTGATAATTTACATCTGTATTATTACTTCCAACGATACCACCTGTTGCACCTTCCCAAGAACGATACCATTCAAACCATTTATTAAATGCTTCACTATAATTTGCATTATTATTAGATTTACTGTCACCAATTACAGCATTTTCAATACCAGGAACTCGCCATATAGAATAAATTTCTTTAAAAGCATCTTCTCTCGATGTATTAGAGCCTCTTGCCCACATTAAACCACTTGATTGAATTGCATCAGATACCCAATGTTTACCAGTAAAAAATTCGGCATGACCACTATCTTTCGTTTTTCCAGTTTTTTTACTATATCTTTTATAATGTTTTAATACAATATCACCTGGTAGTGCATATTTAGGTAACTCTCCACCTGTGCTATATATTAAATTATAACCAGCTTTACGTAATGCATTATCGGCACTACTATTCCAAGCATTTCCTCCATCAACATTTAATCCACCAGCTTGTAAAGCACACCACACATGTCTCGCACAATATCCATATGATTTATATGGATTTTTTGTTCTACATTCAATACTATCCACATGAGCAAAATTATAAATAAAATTAATTGCATTTCTTAAATTAAATTCATTACCATTATTCATTTTAAATGAGTCTGTTTTTAATTTTATTGAACTGTAATTATTATTATCTCGATTATAATACTTATCTTCTAAATCTGGACAATTACCTTTTAGTGGCGTAAATCTTTGCAAAGGATAATCAGGGACACCTTTAACAATTGTACCAAGTCCATTACCAGAAGCCCTAAACTCCGTTGAAATGAATGGTGTATTATTACTTTCGCCACTAAAATCACCACTATAAGGATTTTCACCATTTGTATAGGCTTCTTTAATCCAACTCCAATACGATGATAAAATAGGTACAGGTGTTTTACTCATTTTCATACCCTTAAATCTTGTAATCATATTTCCTGGTGTCATTGTGTGTGTCACATTAAAAATCATATAAGCACCTCTCCACATTGGAATGTTTAATAATTGGAAATACATTAAAGGTTGAATTTGAGCATCACCCATCATTTCAACATCAATCTGATATGAATAATTACTGAATATATTATATACATCTTGTCCATAGAAACAAACCTTTCTATCATTTCCTTTCGCTAGTTCTGCTATGTGGTATAATGTCTTAATAGATTGTTCTGTTTCCATTGGATTATCCATACTAATATTAAAATTTTTGAATAGATGATTGTTCTGTTTAGCAAATGCTACACCAAATGCAGGAACGTTATAACCATATTTGGTTACTTTTTCTCTATTAGTTAATTGATTTCCATTAGCGGCATCTTCCTTTTTATTTTCCACTTTAAAAAAGTCAGGTACACTATCGGTAGAATAAATATCAAATCCGTCATATCTATGTGAAAAACTATCTGGCATTTTACTTGCTGGTGGATATGTGTATATTACAACAAAGTGATTATCTAATCTAGGCTTTCCCATTTTATTATATGGCATAGGTCTAAACATATTCTTCATACTCTCGACTGCTTCCGAATTATCTTCTTCAACACTTAAACCTAAATCAACATAATCTGGTAAACCAACAAATAAACATCTATGTTTTGCTACAATATCTCCAATAAATGAAAAAATATTACCTTTTTCTAAACGTCCTTCATAACTTTTTAACAAACTATCAAGGTTTACTTTTAGTTTATATCCAATATTATTATAATATGAATCAATAAACACAAAATTATCTTTAAAAAAATGACTTACGTCAAAATGATGTTCACTCATATCATTATCTACATTATCAGATAAAGGCAATAACCATTTTTCCCATATATTTTTACAATACAAGTATATTGATAGCAATAGATTTGTATCTAAATCCATATTTTCAGTTAAATCTGTAGAATGATAATAGTCATCACTACCTCGTGAATTTTTTATTTCTTTTAATTTGTTTACAAAATTATTTATGTATGTTCTATATAAATTTGAAGGTATTCTTATTGTGCCATTTTTCCTTTTACCAACCGAACTATTTGCCATAATAACAACTTTACCAAAATAGACATCTTTAATCAAGTTTTGTAGTTCTTCTTTGGTTTCATCAAATAACAAATAATAACCTTTACCGCTATTTTTCATTATACATACAAATGCATAATTTTCACCTAAAAACTGTACATTTGCACCACTTAATCTTTTAACATTACCATTAAGTTTATTGCTATTCTGATTATAATTATACATCAACTGATAACCATCAGTTATTTCTTTGTAACCATTATTTCTTAAATTTAATTCACAAGAATAAGTGATTTTTAAAAACTGATTTGCAGCAAAATCTTCGAAATATTTTATTAATTGAGATTTTACATTACTATCTAATGACCATCCATCTTTATTTGATTTCGCAATATAATCTTTTATCGTAATACAATTATTAGGTAATGAAACTTCATTATCCTCAATAATATACAATCCTTCGATACCACCCATAGTAAGTACATTTTTACCATCTTGACTTATATATTTTTTGTAAGTCGGTCCACCACTCGGATTTGTATACATTATACCATCATCTCTAACAGTATCATCTTCTAACATTTTTTGTCTCCACAATAAACCACCAATATAAAGCATATTTAATTTATTGTATATTGCAAAAGAGCCATGTGTGGTATTTAAACTAAAATCAAAACCACTTGAACATCTCCTTAATGACTGTAGAAATAAAAATGCCTTTGCATTTCTCTTTTGTTTTTCAGATTTAATTTGATTTTGAGTATAATAAAATGGATGACCGAACAATGAAGCAATTGAAGCACCATCACGATTCCAAACATATATATTTTTTATGAAAAAATCAGATAAAATCGAATCTTCACCAATTTTTCCATATTCATTTCCTAATTCATATGTCGTTTTATTGGTATCTTCATTACCATCCATAGACTTAAACCATAGTTTACTATCTGCTATTATAGAATTCTTTTGTGGTTGTTCATCTTTTTTGAAATAACTTCTATAAGTTTTGCCAATAAAACTACAAGAAATATTATCAAAACATTTTTTATAGTCTTCAAAAGAAGTTTTCCAATAACGGTCTAAAAATGATTTATATTCATCTGTTACAGTATAATCATTTACCTTAAAATTTCCACTATTTAGTGTTGTATATGTTTTTTCAATCTCAGATATCACACTTGTATCTTCAATAACTCTAAACATATCATAATTTATTTCATTTTTCTTTTCGATATTGTAAGCAGGTAACCATTTATTATCAACTCCGTTTTCTTCCTTACCTTTAAAATAAACCACTCCATTTTCTGAGACTGGTTTAATATATTTAAAGTACTCGTTATTATTAAAACTAACCAACTTAGACGGTACTAAAGCCTTTTTTAGATTATTTGTAAAATAACAGTATTTAAAATCGTTAGAATCTATATTAAAAATATTATGTCTTCCTTCTTTACATTCTTGAGCATCCTTTTGTAATTCAAAAGAATGGTAAAATTCATCATTATTGTTTTTTCTATCACAATAATTGTCATATTTTTTATCACATGTGATTATTCCACTAATAATATCAGTACTATTACCCTTGTTAGTCGGTTCTATTAATTGAATTCTGATATCATCAATATTTCGACAAGCAAAATAATAATTATAAGCATCAATTTCAGATAAAGTTTTAACCATATTCTCATCTGTTAAACCATTATCCATAATACCTAATATTTGTGCCAATCTAATACCAATATAACCACACAATGAATCAAATCCATTATCCACTACATTGGCAAACGGAGATTTATCCCCATTAATATCACATGGTAATGAAGGAATGAATTTTATAGGTTGGATATCTTCAGTTTTCTTTTCTTCTTCTGATAAAGAAGTTTTTTGGATAGCATTCTGTAAACTCCATACAACTCTTTCCTCTGTCCATTTGTTACTAATATTACCAACCCATTGATACATATCAGCATATTTTAATTCTTCATCAGTATTGGTATTAATACCGTTATCACGATTAAAAATTGCAGTCCAAGCTGGAAGTTTAAAATCTAAATCATTAATACAGCTTTCTGGCAAATCAGTATTTTGTAATGTAACACCTAATGCAGAAGCCGTTCTATCACTATTTTCAATTTCTTTTGCCGCTTCGAATAATATATGACAAAATGTTTCCAAATGGCACATAATAATTTTAAAAATATTATATATATTTGGGTCAATTTGTATTTTATCCAAAGTACGTACAATAAATTCTCGATTTTGTTGTTTTATCGATTCTTTATATAATTCATTGTTATGTCCTAATTTTTCTTTAACACTGTTTTTTAAATTAGATAAATCTACGGCAATATATGTTGTAATTGTTTTTGTAGTTGTTTCTTGTTTTGTTTGTAAAGGTGTTAAATTTATTGTATAACTACCATCTTGTGTAATACAAGGACACTCGATTGTATTATTAATTGAACACTTATTACCAAAAGGTCCAGTACAAAAAGAAGTTAATTTATAAGGACAATCTTTTCTAAGAATATCATACGTAGGTGTTTTATTAAACCAATTTAAGTTAAGTTCACTTTTATCATTAGACATTAATGGACTACTTAACGAAAAACTATCCATAGAAGATGACTTTTCTGTAAATGGGTGTGGTGGTGTTAAACTTTCATCTATTATATTTAGACTGTTACAATTATTATATTCTTTAATTTTATTTTTTAAATTGTAATAAATCGTCTCACAATCATTTTTTAACGAAACATTACTACCTACATTAGACGATTTACCATCAAAATCAATTATCAGATTACTTATTTCCTGTAAAAGTTGATTTTCATTTGAAATATTAATACTATTTTCGTTTTGTACACTGTTTTCATTCTGTACTTCATATAAACAATCTCGAATAGCATTGAAAAAATCAAACAATTTAATTGGTGATTTATTATCGCTTAATCTCCATTCATCTCTATTTATATGTTCATTCCAATAATTAGAACCAACATAATTGCAATATGGGGCTGCTATCAGGTATGATAACGGTATATCGGTTAGTAAAGACCATGTATAACCAATAAATGTTACTGTAGCCTCAACATTTCCTGTTTTAGAATTAAAAGAAGCCTTAAAATTAGAACAAGTTAATTGATATGTAACATCTTTTCCATAGAAACCTTTTACTTGAAGTCTAAATTTTGGATATGGTATTGTAAAAAACGAACCAAATATATTATCAGCATTAATTTCACCATTACCAGACTTACTTGAATGAATGGCTTCCTCTCTACCGAATAAAGCACTACCACGAACATCAACAAATTTTATAACAACAGTTGGTGTATAATAACTTTCAAAAGAAATATTAATACTTTCTACACCAAGTCCTTCTATTTGTTCTTGCTTCTTATAACCATCAGCAGAAATTTCCGTATAATATGTTGATAGATATCTATTTCCGTTTACATCATATAAATTATTTGTATCGGAAACACTTCCATTTAAAACATTATAATGCCCATCTTTATTTAATCTATCTGTCCAACATAAACCCATTTCATTTCCAAGTTTGTTACCGAAACGAGAATACTTTTCAATTATTAAATTAAAAGCAATACATAAATCTTCATATGGCGGTGTTATTGGCACGTCCTTTTCATCACCACCATATCCATATATATCATTTGGGTCAACATAAACAATTCTACTAAATTTTTCTACGTTTTCTTCTGCCATATATAAAAAATAAGATAATTATCATTATTAATATAAAAATAATTATCTTATCAATAAAATTTCAAATATTTTAATATACGTTACATCATATATTTTATATAAATACGTGTACTATTTCCCCATTGTATTTCTATTAAATTATCATTGTCATACTTATACTCATAAGGGCTAACGTATTTCTTATTTCTTAAATACTCATTACGGCTACGTAACCATTCAGTTGCTTCAATTCCTATAAAGATTTCCTCTCTATCAATTATTCTATAAAGGTCAATATTGGTGTCATTTTTTACATCAAAATTGAAATCTTCTCGTCTATACTCCATCCCTCTTTGTGACACTCCTTTATCATACCGAATACCATCTATATAACAATATTCCCAATATGGTGCTAACTCCTGCTTATAAAAGCATTTACTATTCTTAGGTTTATACCATTCTACCCATCCACTTCCAACCATTTGCCACCAATTATGTTCTTTAGAATATTCGTATGTGTAATTATACTCATATTTTACAACCGAACCATCACTACCGTAACTATATTCAGTTATTTTGGCGATATTACCATAAAGGTCAAAGTCATACTCCCATTTCATATCACTATATTCATAAACATGACTTTTTCTTGTAAGAGTATTATCTTTAAACATAAATTCTTCTTGCAATTTATCTTTAACAATACGTCCTTCTCGTGCATCAAAACCAGAGTAATAATACTTCAACCCTTTTAGTTTTAAATCATCCGAATAGGTATAAACATACTTCTTTGTATTGTTTAACCATTTTTCTCCTTCATATTCATGAACAATTAGAATCTCACTAATAACCTTCTGTCTATATTCATTAATTCTCTGAGCAAATACATTATTTGAAAAAACAAATAGTAATACAATTAACAATTCTTTCTTCATCATTTTTACTGTTTTTTTTATTTTACACAGCAAAGGTAGGATTATTTTTCCTACCTTCCAAATATTTTTAGTTAAAAATTGTTATCAAATGATTCTTGAACTGATTTTTCATATAAATTTATTGCATTATTCAACGGATAAGGTATTCTTAATAAACTTTTATCAGGTATTTCAAATTCCATACTTCCATAAGAAGGGTTTGCCAATAATATTAACCATCCATAATTAGCATCACCATAATACTTATAAGAAAGCATATCCATTCTCATTTTAGACTTATCGAAAACAATATACAAATCTGTATCACTTTTATCTATTTTTAAATAAGGTATTAACCTTACTTGACCATTTCCTCTAAATCTTAGATATCTATCATAATAGTTTGCCATAAAAATTAAATTTCTCTTTTATTTTGTGTTGTATAAAAATAACTTTTGTCAAAATCTAAATCGTGGTCAATTGCTCCATTTGTTTTATCATCCCAATTATATTCCACTCTATCAGCACGATTATCATATAATCTTGCATTTGCATAATAGTTGAAAGACATTGCATTTTGTAACCTTCTTACTGGTCCGCCTAAATCACCACCACCAATAAATTTAAATGACATTGATATATTTGCTATTAAAGGCATTACACCAATACCTTCTTCATTAAGATCCCATACTAATGGGTCGTAATTTATTGAAATGTTATCAATAACAATCATTTGATTATAAAAATCCCCCAAACGCAATACACAATATGGTGGTCTTCCGAAAGCAAGGTTATTAGCCGATTTTGCACCTCTGTCTGGTGCACTTACAGTATTGCCTTGTCTCATACACTGATTCAAGAACGTAAGTCTTGCATTAAATCCTTCTGGTGTCATTGAATGATATGCAGGATTAAAATATTGTATTTTTTCCATTAATTTTTCATAAGTCATCCTGTCTTTTTCCTTTAATGCTCTAAAAAAATGATATTCTTGGTCATATCTGATTTTATTATTTTCAACTATATTATATTTTGATAAATCTGGAATAAACCATAAATATTTTAAAGTCCTATTGGACACACCATCTATGTATTCAAATTCAAACCGATTTTCCTTTTCATTATAAATCCATCGTCTATCTTTAAAATCTGGCCTTGTTTCATTTTCGTTTTTATAATACCAAATTTTTTTAACATCATCATAATGTTTACTAAAACCAACAAATTCAGACGGATTTTCCTCAGTAGATGGCTTTTGATTTGTATCAGATAAGTTTTCAGATTTCTCACAAGTAAATAACATTACAACTTTTGCTGACCTCCATTTTTTAGCCGAATCGCCACTTACATTTGTTTTATCTTTTGTATCTACTTCATGAGATGGTATGTTTTCTCCAACCGTAATTTTACCACTCCATTCAGGTTTTACATCTTCTAACCATTTTTTTACAGTATTTGACCTATTTTTTGCTAATGTTTTATTTCTTTCCTTCCTTAAACCATCAGTTATTGTTTTACCATGCTCATTTGAATAACCAGAAATAATTACACTATTTAGTTCATAACCATTTTTATTAAGTTTTTCGTCTAACTCTTCAGTTCTTTCCTGTAAATTCACATTCAAAGAATTATTTTTAATGATATTTTTTATATTATCATTAGCGAATAAATATGCTATCTCTGCAAGCGTATATAAATTTTCATTATCTTTTTCTTCTGTAAATGCTGATTTTACTGTTTCCACATCACTATTTAACCCAAGACTTTTACTATCGATATACGAGTCTTTTCGTGATAAGTTCTGGTCATAACAGTTTATGAAAGCATTTGGTGTCCCTTTTAATTGTTTTAAACTTGTAATTTTTTCATTTTTATATTCGCCATCAATACGATACCACCACAATCTATTTTTTGAAGGTACATACTTATTTCCGATATTACTATTCCACCATCTTTTTTCAGTTCCAATAACATAATTATTATTGTTCTCACCAATTCCACTACCACCTTTTTCCATTTCATACCCGCGACCAATACTATTCTCAATGATTTCATCAAAATTTAATGGTAAACTATCAGTAGTTCCACTATTATTAGACTTCATTTGAGCACCTTTACCATATAGTAGGTATGGTATGGCTTCTACTTTTGTCGTTTCATTATTCGGTTCGTCATAATAGCCAGAATAATTATTAGGATAAAATACATAAAATGTAATTTCTATCGGTGGTGTATCTGGTATTTCAGGTTCAGGTGGTATTACTTTCTTTTCAAAATCGGTTATATAATCTGTTTTTACAACTTCTACATATTCATCTGTTAATGGTGTTGGTGTAGCATATTCGCTTAACACACCACCATTAGTATTACTTCCATCTGGTCCAGCAACATCATCACAGCCAGCGAAAAATCTATGAATATCATTATCTGACACTTTTTTATTACCGTCTTGATTTTTTCCACCCCAACTTACATAATCAATTATAGATGGGTGGTCAACAACCATCATAAAATTCAAAGTACCACTTCTAATGGTGTTTATGTAAGTATAAACATCTTCACCTCTTCCAATAAATGTATTATTAGACCAATTGGTTGAAGTCGTTTCATTGAAACTTATACCATATGGCGGAAACCACATAATTCTACCACCCATAGGTCCTCGTTGTTCCCAAGATAATGCTTTCTCAAAAGAATATGGGTCATAATCTCTCCACGCTAAATTTTCAATTGAAAACATACATTGTTTAGTATGAATATTTGAAGAACCACCTCCTTGAAATTTTGGTACAATATTTATAAATCCATTTTCTCCTAATACAGATTTTTTCCAACCATTTGTATCATCTTTCCAACCCCATTCTTTTTGTTCTTTTTTATTAACTACTACTTGTTTGTCATTTTTAAAACTTAACCACTTATGAAATTCTTCTGGTGTAATATATTTTCCATCCTCACTACTGAATGGACGTATTCTTTTGTTTAATCTATCATATTGATAATGGTGTGTCCATACTCGACAATATGGGTTATCATAACCATTTCTATTATATGTTACACCTTTTCTCTCGGCTTTACCTGTTAATAAGTTTCTACCATGAGAAAGCCCATAAGATGTTAAAGTATCATTTGAATCAGTAGGGGTTGTTGGGTCTGTATGAAATCTTGAAATGATGGTATTTATCTTATGTTGATTAAATAATTTTTTAGTTTTATATAAAATACTATTTAAATTACTTGTTTTTATTTTATCTTCTTTAGTAAATTCTTCTTCCCCAGTAGAATTATCGTCATGGTATAAATTAGTCGTTTTTAGATTGCTAGTTCCTTTTAATGTCGTAGTAAAGGTTGCTTCATGTCCATCTAATTCGTTCTTTTGAGTTTCGATAGCAAATTCATCTTTATAATTCATACCTTCAGCATAACTTGGTGATAAAGCAGTATTTGTTATAGAGTGTGAATTACCATTTGTAACAGCATCAATACCCAACGCATTTAATGTTATTTCTTTCTCTTTTTGATTAAGTTTCATTAAACGCATCATGTATATACCATTTCTGACATTAAAATTACATAATTCAGTAGGAGATACTTTGCTAATCATATCAATTATACTATCACTTTTCTCTCTTGCATATAAAGCAAGAGTGTCGATAGTTTTATACGCAAAGTTTACTGCTGTTGTAATTTTATTTCTATCTGTATTAGATATATCATCATTTATTTTATTATAATCCATCTTTATAAGATATTATTTTATTTTTATACTAGTATACTATAGAATATTATATTATATATTAAATAATTTATAGTATACTAGGTCCACTAGGGACCTATAATATACTAAATATAATCTAATAAACAAATTTTTTCTTCTAAAAATATTAAAAACTTGTATCTTTAAACCTTGGTGTTGTTATACCACCTGTGTAAGTGGATTTACCTCCATTTATATTTTTTTCGATACTCTCAGAAATTAATTGAGATAATGTTCTCAATAATGTTGGGTTGTTTTTTATTTCATTCATAATATCTATATTTACTCCATTGTTTTCCAATTCAAGTTTTCCATTTAATTCTATTTTTACCGTTTCTATTTTGATATTTCCATTATTTGATGTATCTTTGTTATTGGAAACATCATTAATAAATTTATCAAACGGCATAATATAATCTAACGCTTTCGGTAATATGTTTGAAACTTCATTTATTTTACTAAATATACCATTAAACAAAGTATCAAAAGGACCTCCTGTTTTTGCAAATAAAGCCATATCTTTTGGGTCTGATTTGGCTAATTGAACAGAACCATCATTGATAGGTGTAATGTTAGAGGCAGAAGTGAGCATAGAATTTCCGTTGGAAGAAAGCACTCCATCTTCGATACCTGCGGCTTTCATCATCGCTTTAATGTTATCTGGTGTTAGATTTGATATATCATCATCGGAAATCATACCCATATTTTCCATTGCGTCTAACAAATCATCCCATCCTGTATTAAAGGCTTCTATTTCTTTTGCTTTATCAACTAAATCTTGTCCTTCGTAACCTTTTAATTCAGATAATTTATCTCTAACCTTCTTAATATTATTTCCGTTACTTTCATCCAAAAACCACTCCCAAGCACTTTCAGCCTCTGAATTTATTTGACCATTTCCAGACTTTGCATTTTCAATTTCAGTACCTAATTTTTCAGCAATTTTAGATACACTCTCTTGAACACTATTCATAGAATTTTGTATTGCTATTAGTGCATTTGCGGCAGTTTCAGCAGGTGTTTTTATATCATTTTGTATTGCTTGAAAAGATTGGGTTGCTTGTTCTGACCATAATGAAACTTTTTCAACCCATTCATTTATATTTTGTGATACTTCTTCTTGTTTAGCCAATCTTTCTTCTTGATTTTTGATATATTCCCCATTTTCAACAAAACCATTTGATATAGCAGCCTTTTGCTCTGTTGATAAACCGTTTGATATATCTAAATAACCAACAATCTTACTTAATGCTTGTTCAACTGTTCCTTCAAAAGTTTCTGCTTGAACTTGGTCAATATTCTCGTCATTAATTTGTGATACTTGCATAGGTTTTCCATTAATACCATTAACCATCCATTGACCGTCTTTATAATATGCTTTATTAACTAATAAAGCACGTTGTTCCTTATCTAAATCCTTATCTAAATCATTATTTATAAGATGACCCATTTTTTCATTTTTTATATTATATGAGGCTTGGTTTTTAACATCATCCAACGACTGTCCTGTATATTGGGCTAATAATTGAAGTTGTTGTTGTTCCATTCCATTAAACTTAACTTGACCTGTTTTGCTGTCAAATGTACCCATACCTTCTGTCATTGCATTGATACGTTTTGCTAATGAATCTGGATCTTCCATTGCTTCATACATCATTGCTAATGGGTCTGCTCCCATAGCAAAACGACCGCCTAATACTTGTAATTTAGCACCTTTTTCTATAATACCTTCAAGACCACCACCTAAAATATCTTCTAATAATGCAGGTAATTTGTTCATGTCATAACGGACACTTTGTGCCCATTTTGCCATATTCATCATTCCCTGTACACCATTTTTGAAGTTATATTTTTGTGCCATCTTTAAATTTTTGGTCATGTCTTTCATATATTTACGTCCGTCAAGACCCATTTTATTAACCTTTTTGGCCATATCCCACATTAAATCCATTGTGGTACTCATTCCCATATTAAAAATTTCAGTAGAATTTGATAATTCTACGGCTAAATTGTTATCACCCAAGTATTTCCCAAAGGCAGCCGTTTTATTCATACTTGTTTCATCCCCAATAATACTTCTGCCAGTTCCTTGACCATAAGCATTTTGCATTTGAATAACATCTTGCTCATTCAATCCCCATTTAGATAACGTTCTGGTCGTTTGATTCATAAATTTACTATATGAGCCATTTTGATTATTTGTCGTTAAACCTTTACTTGCAGCGGAATCCAATGCAATTTTTTCAAAGTTTAATGTCCAATTTTCAATGGTTCTTGCAAATTGAGCATATGTCTTATCAATAGTATTTTGAGTGTCAATAGCGGCTTCTGCAAAAGTTTTAGCAGTATCTGTATATGAGTCTGTAATTACATTAGTAGATGTTTTCACTGCAACACTTAATTCAGAAATATTTTCTGCTAATGCCTTTTGGGAATTTAATGCGTTTCTTTCATTTTCTAATTTTTGTTTTGCTAAAGTATCTTGTTTTGTATATGCTGCATCTGTAAAAGGAGATACTAAACCACCGACTAATGGTATACTTTCTATTGTACCCATAGTAACTGCGGTTTCAATAGAAGTTTTATTAGCCGATTCGACTGTACCATAAGATTGTCCACCAGGATTAAAAATCTTATCCGAATTAGTACTAGAACCAACGGCTCTGTTTAAAGTTGTTGCAAACGGATGCTCTCTTGTATAATTTCTGTCACGTTTATCTAATTCGGTTTCTTTCTCTCGTAAATCTTGATCCACTAATCGTTTATCAACTTCACGTACACTTTGTCTGCCTTGAAATTCTAATTCTTTTAAAGCATTTGCACGTTCTGTTTTTTGACTTTCTGCTTCATATGAAAGATTTACTTTTGATTGTGCTGCATTAATATCCAACGTATGATTTAATGCATCCCACGCAGCATCATTATATCCATTTGTAATCGCATTTGTACTAACTTGAGCAGCAGCAATTGATTTCATATTACCAACATTCTGTTGCCCAATAGCATAATTACTTTCAGTTTGGAATGAAGCAAGTCCTTTTGCTGTTGCTGTCTGTAATTCATCAACTAATGATTGAGTGTCTATTTTTGAACGTTCAATATTTCTATTGGTTCTTGCAGTATTACGTTCATTTTGAATTTCTTGTAATTCTGCATCGGCTTCTGCAACTGCTTTTGCTGCATCACCAAGAAGTTGTAATACAGTTATAACCTGTCCAATCACAGGTACTGCTTTTCCTAAAGCACCTGCAAATTTAGTTAATTCGCCACCAGCTTTACTTATAGCACCACCAAAATTTCCACCAACAGCCTTTCCTAAAGATTGCATTTGTTTTCCGTACATTATAGTATTTCCAACTGTATCTTCAAACTTAGATATATTTTGACCTACCCTAGAATTTCTGAAACGTCTTTTATCTTCTTGGTCTTCGGCTATTAATCTTCTTGTATCGTTTATTTTTACTTTTTGACGTTTTGTCGTTTTCTGTTCTTCAAATTGACGATTTTTTCTATCAATATGTTTTTGTGCATCTTCAATATCTTTTCGTGCTTGACTTTTTTGGCTCGTAGTTGATTTATCATCTTTTAATACTTCTATAGCATCTTCAATTTGCTTATTGTATTTTTCGTACAATGCAGAATTTTTTTCTTTGAATTTTTCAAAACGTTCAAGATATTCTTTTTGTAATTTATCTAATTCTTTTGCATTTTTTTCTTGGTTTGCTATGATATCCTTTTCAAAAGTAGTATTATATTTATCCAAATTATCTGATAAATCACCTAATTGTTTTCTGAAATCATTAATGACATCATCAACATTAGAATTTGGTCCACCACTATGCCCCCTACTATAACTGTTATTTATAGCATCAAGTAGGTTGGTTAGTCTATCATATATGTCATCAATAGTTCGTGCCATTATATCTAAGAAATAGTTTTTAAATTATATTATATAAATAATAAGGTACTGACTTTTGTAATCAGTACCTTACATAATTATTTTCTTTTTTTATTAAATTTTTGTTTTTCATTTTCAACTTGCTTGTTATGCTCACGAATATAATATTTTCTATCTCTAATAGGCATTTTTTCTATTTCACTTATAGATAAATCCATATTTTTATGACATAACCATAATTCTTTTTTTAAATCTCTTTCATAATTGTTATATATTAATGAAAACATCATTTCCGAGTTTAAGAAAGGTGTTAAATGAGCCTCCTCCATCCGACTCAGGTACATTAATAGTTAATTCAAAATCCACACCAGGTTTATTATTATTTACTAAATTTCTATATTGATATGCATCATTAGAGCGCATATTTTCTATATAATTTCTAATATAATCCTTATCTGTATTTCCATTAACAGATTTAGTATAAAGAATCATTTGTTCGGTTATTGCAGAATTAAACACTTTATCCTCATCAAATACATCTTTTATATTATCAGATAGAATTTCTTTTATATCCTCAATACAACCTTTTATATCATTAATATCGTCATCACTCATATCATTGATATTTACAAGACATTCATTAATGTTATTTAAGTATTTATTTATACTGTATTTTTCTACGTCTATGTTATTTTCAATGATATTTTTCTTAAAAGTATCATCCATTAATTGAGTAGTAAAATTAAATTTAATTTCATCACCATTTAATGTCTTATAAGTAAAATTACCATCTTTATCACTTTTCAAGTTAAAATCTTTGTATTTTAATTCGTCCAGATGTACATTTACTTCATACTTTTTACCTGTAACAGGGTGGGTCGCAATTATTGGAAAATCGGTATCATAGCCAGTTGCTCTAAGCCATAAAACAATGGCATCTCTATCACCTTTAACTAAATCATTAATGTTAATTCTTTTATCAAGAATTTTCCTACTTAAAATAACATCAATAATTTTGCCATCACGATACATATTTGGAGAAGCAATGATATTTTCATCAGATGCAGTCAACATAGCAACTGGTACCCTTCCACATCTTAATGGAGAATTAATTGGATAACATTTTCCTTCAGATGGTAATGGTATCATATCATATTGGATATAATCTGGAATCGTAGAGAAATCAAAATCGTAAACTGTCGTTGAAGTAACCTCTTTTTCATTGATGTTATTTTCGTTAGAAGTTGCAGTTTCTTTTATTTCATTTATATTTTTTACTTTTTTTTCTGAAATAATTTCTTTGATATCTTTTGTTAAAGAATCTTCTTGTCTCGTATTATTTTTAATACGTTCTTCAATTTTTTCACGAGTAGCCATTGATTTACGCATTAATTCTTCTTCATTAGGAAGTCTAACAATTTCTTCTTCTTGTTCATCAACAACTGTTTTATTGCGTTTACGTTTGACTGTATGGGTTCTTTTACTTTTCTTTTCAGATGAATCGTTTGTAGATACTGTAGCCATATCCATTCTGGTTAAAGTATCTTCTGTGATACCCTTTTTCTTTAAACGTTCCTCATACTTTCTTTTTTCTTCTTCGGACGCTTCTGCATATGTACTATCTTCGACTTCTTTTAAATCAGCATGAAGATACGTTTGTGCCTTGAATTTGTTTTCCTCTATTGCTTGTTCAATATCTTTAACACGTTCAGTTCTGCTAATATTGTCTATTTTATCAGAATTTAGTACTGTATTTTTTGCATATTCAAGCATTTCGTTGCTTGCTTTTATAATAGCAAGTTGTTTTTTACGTTTTTCTTTTTTTATTTCCTCTGGTGTTAAAAGTGTTTTATCATCCATGTTCTAAATTTTATTAAAATGATTAAAAATAATATAAATTTCTTTATGAATTAAGCAACCAGTGGCAGATGCCACAAATCATTTAATTTCATTGGATTGAACAACAACCCTCTATCAATTATCCGCTTTGCGGAATTATTGAATACTTTTCGCATTATGTTTAATGCCCCATTCACATCAGCATTTATCAATTTTCCGACTGAGGACTGATATAAGCCTCTCTTTATGCGTTTCCCTTGATATACCTCGTGCTTCTCAATCTTTTCCATCGCAAGTGCATCACACTTACTTGTATAACTTTCCTCAATTTCAATCAGCCTTATGCCATTCATCTTGCATTTATACTTTAAATAACCTATTAATGTTTCGTAAGGAATCTGTACAAATGTCTGGTTGTTTCGCTTCCCGATTCGGATGCAGTCTTTCCATC
>NFZD01006659.1_pt1 | contig 17471 bp, 12 predicted proteins | sample 1095381 | NCBI WGS metagenome assembly NFZD01 (sample SAMN03609891, study PRJNA323583) | gut metagenome | isolation source: feces | host: Rattus norvegicus | place: Denmark: Riget | collected 2013 | reverse complement strand
CATTTTTTAACGACATTGGTTTTATGTCCTCAGATGTTTTTAGTTCCGTTATCCAGTTTTTGTAAACACCATTCATTTTATTTAATGTATCTAAAGATTTGTCATTTAAATATAAAGGACTTGTCCATATAAAAATACTTTCAGAAGGTTCTAAAAAACTAAATTGAAACTTCAAATTATTCATACTTGGTATCATTCCACATAATGTAACATTTCGTGTTTCTGGATAATATAGCATAGGATTTTTAAATCCTTCAAAACTCGCTCCGAATTGTATCTTAGCAGTTTCAATTATGCTATTCATTATTTCGTCATCTTTAGTATATGGAACTGCTTCACCATTATCATTGTCAGATATATCATTCTCATTTAAAGATACAATATCCTTAATTTTTTTTTCATTTAATTCACGTAAAGTCTTAAATGTATCTTTTAATTCAATATAACTTTTTTCCATAAATTTACAAAAAATTAAATATCATATATTTGACCCATCCAATTATAACCAAACATATCCGTAGTAGTTTGCTGTTTTTTCTTACAATTACAAGTTTTTTTGACAGATTCTTCAATTTTAGACATTTTGACACTATCTGTTTCTTCGTTTTCTTGCTCCATTTGTGGTTCATTCACTTTTATCTCCACATCAGTACAATCTGTAGTTTTATCTTCTTCTTTGTTATCTTTCTCTACATCAGTATTTTCTTCTTCAACAATAGAATTTTCTACGATTTCATTATCTACATTAGTATCTTCTATGACTTCCTTTATCGTTTCTACTACTTCTATTGTTTCAACAGGTTTCTCTACGATTACTTCTGTTTCTTTAATATCTTTATTTTTCTTACCTTTTGCCATTTTCTTTTAAAAATATATTTTATTATAAATAGTCTTATCTTAAAGATTTAAACACTTCGATTTCTTCATCAGAATATGTTAATGCTTTACATTTCAATTTACTTAATGCTGTATCTTTAATTTGTCGTACTCTTTCATTCGTTAAATGCATACATTTTCCTACTTCATCGAGGGTCATTTCTTTCCCATCATTTAAACCATAGAATAATGTGAGTATTTTGTTTTCTCTTTCATGTAAACACTTTAATAAATCATCAACGGCATCTCTTCTACCTTGTAAATTATTTATTTTCTCTTCAAAATCTTCATTTACTAAATTTAATTCTTTATCAACATCTTTACAGTTATCAATAACATAATCTTCATAATTTATAACTTCTGTATTTCTATTATATGTTTCTATACATTCATTAATTGAATTTTTAATCCACCAAACCGCATATGAGATAAATTTTATATTCTTATCACCATCGAACTTAGTAGCAGCGTGTAATAAACCCATATTTCCTTCAGAAATAATATCCGCAAATGGTACATTACTATTTCTATAGTTCTTCGCAATATTAACTACAAATCTCAAGTTATGATACACTAAATCATTTAAGGCTTCTCTATCACCTTGTTTAATACGTACTGAAAGTTCTTGTTCTTCCTTTTTACTTAGTTTTCTTATATTTTGTATTTCTCTAAAATAAGAATCTAACTCTTTTATATATTCAAATCCAATATTCTTACGCATCCGTTCCCATATATTCTATAATTTATTTAGTTTCTACTATTGTACTTACATTATCTGACTTTGTAACAGTAATAATGCTATCGTGGTAATCTACTAATGTCGTATCATGACAAATATGTAAAATGAAATCATAATTAGTTAAGACTCTTTTATATAAAGTCATAATATTTTCCATATTATCTGAACTAATACCTGACAATACTTCATCTAGTACAATTAAATTAGGTTTAGCAATATTAGCAATATTACCTAATGCACAACGTAATGCTAAAGATGATATTGTGGCTTCAAATCCAGAAGCACAAGTGCTCAAATCCAATTTTTTACCATCTCTTATTAAATCAAGACACACCTTATTATCATCAGATATAGATAAAATTACATCAAAATCGCATAAACCGCTTAATAAGTGTTCAATTTCATTATTAATGATTGGCAAAGAACGTTTTAATACCAATTTAATAATACCATTTTTACCTACTAACTGTTGATAAATATTCCAATTTCTAATAAGTCGTTCTTCTTCGGTCAATTTTTTTATTATAACATTACGCTTATTGATTTCTTCATCATATGTCTTGATTTCACTCTTTAATGTCTGAATTTCTCTAATCGTTTGTTCCTTTAAAAAAGTTTCAGTTTTAATTTGTTCATCAATAACTCTTATGTCTTTATCAATTTCATTATTTATCAGAATATTTTCCTTATTTTCTTCAAATTCGGTTAGTTTTCTCTTACAATCTTCTATTTTTAACTTAATATTATCAATAGTTACTTTAACAGCACTCATTTTTAATTTTAAGTTATTTAACTTCTCCAAATCAGACTTATTTTTTTCTAAAGCAAGGATTTCATTCTGTATATTATCAATATTTGTTTTATTTATCACACCTTCATTAATATATTCATTAATCTTAACATTAATATCATTAATAAATGTGTCTTGTTCGTTAATATCAATAGTATGTCCACAATTAGGGCATATTTTTTCCTCTTTTAGTCTATTAATACGATTAATTTCATTCTTTTGAGAAGTAATCAATCCTTTAAGTTCACCATTACGGCTTTGTAATTGAGACAACTGATTACGTTTATCCAAATAACACTGATTATCAAATGATACATCCTTTAAAATCGCATATTCTTCTTTCATTTGCGACATTTGTGAACGTTTAATTTTCAATTCATCTTCAAACGCAGATAAATTACTCTCTACTGTCTTAATATTAAATGTTATATTTTCTTTAATTTCTTTTTTCTTAGAAAGAGTGGCAATTTTATCCGTATTTTTTTTCTGAATTAAAATTTCAATCTCTTTTTCTTTTAATTCTAGTTCACTAATCTTCTTAGTATTACCCATTATGACAGTTTTATAATCTTCTATCTCATTAGATAGAGTTTTTTTATCATATTTGTTAGATAATAACTTAGGTAATACACTTGTTTTATAATAGTCTTTTGTTATTTTATCTTTATCTTCAAGAGTTACTAGTCCTAACCATTTAGAAAAAAGTTTTCCTTTATCAGTTTGACCCATTCTTAACAAATCACCAAGAGTATACGCAGTTGCTGAAATTACTAAATTAAAATCGTCAACACTACCAACGGTTTCACGAATTATGTTATTTGTTTGTGTATTGCTTTCCGCTTCACAATTCTCAATTAATTCATACTCACCATTAATTAACTTAAAATATTCAACTTTTTGTTTAGGTTTACTTTTACTGGTTCTCTTATTTAAAAAAGGTCTTGTTATAGTTCTTCTGATTACATAATCAATACTATCAATCTCAATACATACCTCAACTTTTACCTCAGTTTCATCTTGTAAGTAAATATTAAAGACACTATCAAGTGTTGGTGATTTATCTGCTTTTCCAAATAATGCAAATCGTAATAAATCAATTGCAAATGTAGTTTTACCACATTGATTTTCTGGGAAACCATTTAATAACACAAGTCCATTTAACTTACTAAAATCAAAAAAATTACCTTTTCCATATGAAAGATAATTATCCCATTTTACATATTTAAATTTATATTCTTTATGCTTAGAATAAGAATTGAAATCAACAAAAGAATTTATCGTATTATCTATGTCATAAATTTCATCAAGATTTACATCTTCAATCTTCTGTATTTCAATCAATTCTTTCATTAACTTTTGTTGAAACTCTGGTTTTTGTAAATTTGTAGTTATTTCATCCGTTAATGAAATTTTATTTCCATTTTTATCAACTGTTATCGGTTTAAAATTAATTTCAATATTCTTTAAAGGAACACCATATTTACTTGATATTTCTTGTTTTAATGCTTTCTTTTTTTGCTCATTATTATCAATTTGAAGCATCTCTAAATCGAAAACAAGTCTATCTGTTGGTAATACGCTAACATTATTAATCATTTTATTTACTTTTTAATTGTCTTCTAGAACGGTTATTATTTGTAATATCTTCTTTTACGTTTACTTCATTTTTTTCTTCTATAATAATTTCTTGTTTTTCAATTCTTTCATTTACTATAATTGGGGGGACTATCTTTTTATTGGTTTTTTCATCCTCTTTTTCAATATTATTGTTTTTAAGAGTGTTTAAATCCCCGTATTTATCAATAAAAAATTGTTCTCTGATTTTATTAACAAGATAATCATTTAATTCAAGGTTATTTATCTTACAAAACAAATCAATATCTCTAAATAATTTATCTTGTATTTCTAATTCATAAATCATACCTTTATAATTTTATTTAATACAAATATACAAATTTATATAGTGAATACAAAATAAAATTAAAACAAAAATTGCCAAGTTTCCTTGGCAATCTATATTAAGCAATAAACTGTAAATCATATTCATCTATTTTTTCTGCTTTCCTCAATAAATTTAAAATTCCATTTACCCCAAAATCTTCATATATTTTAGAGGCATCATACCCATCTTGACATTCAATAACCCTAATTCTATTTTTTAATACATCCCTATCAAGAAACTTATATATCCGTCTGGCATCACTAATAGCATCGTCATCCAATAATATGTTTACATTTGCTTTAGCATTCCTTAATAATGTTTCATATAAAGTAAAATCTTCATTTAACATTTTACCAAGTAAAGGTATCGAATTTGGAACGACCATATGGTCAAATACACCCTCAACAAGTGTAACATTCTCATACCAATTAATTAATTTTTCATTAAAAATGAATTTAGTTTTACTTATCTTAGGATTTTTATATCTTATCATGTTTTTATCATTGCCATAATAACGTCCAACCCAATAATTCAAATCGCCATATTGATTATATGATGGAATTATTATTCTGTTTCTCATAACTGGGTTTTTTGCATCATCACCAATGTAACCTAACTTATAATTTTTAATAAAAAAATCATTTAAACCACGTTTTTTAATATATTCATATGCTTCTAATGATTTTTCGTCTTTCTCATCAATAGGTTTATAGCCATATGGTAAAGTGATTTCTTCTATATCATCAACAAAATCATCAGTAAAACTACTGCCACCATATAAACTATATAAAGAACTTTCTTTTATATTTCTTACGATGTCATAATATTCTTTTAATATCTTAGCATTACCATATTTTTTTATTAAACTAGAAATTTTACCTCTTGTCCCATCAGTTTCGCCACACACCCAACATTGATAAACACCCTTTTCGACATTTACTTCCAAATTGTACTTTCCATCACTTTCGACAAATTTCCGTTCAGCACAACATGGGCAACAAAATTGCATCTGCGAATCAGTTACACCATTTTTAGGCTCTCCCAGAAATGTAGATAAGAGCATTCCAATTTCACTTATTCCATTTTCGAACATTTCATTTAATATGAATAAATTAATCAATAAATCATTTTCAAATGCAAATATATGATATTTTTTTCATATAACAAAATTTGAAAATATAATTTATTCTAAATTAAGTCTTTTATCTATTCGTTTACCCCATACTTCTATTGTATAATCAATATATTTATCAAACATTTTAACATCTTTGATTAAAGGTTCCATATGATCATCATGTTTTAGTTTATTAATATAACCAAGTACACAAACCAATGAGTCTGAAGCATCAAAATTTTCAGTTTTTAAATCATCATTCTTGTCATAAATCCAATTTATATCAGGATACAGTTCTACAATTTTATTCCACAAAATATATTTTTTAGCGCAAGAAAACGGATATTCACCAAATAACACTAAATCATTATTCTTCAAAGCATTTTTATATTTAGATAAACTATACATCTCATCTTTTTTATTGTATTTACGAACTCCTAATAATTCTGGGAAAGCATACTTCCTTGCATCATATGACGAAATATATTTTGGAATAATGCCAGTTGCTTCATAAATTGATTGTGAAATCATTCCATTGAATTTCATCAAAGTATTAACAGTTACCGAATTTTGTGAACTAGGTAATGGTTCTTCGATAACAATATCTGTAACTCCCCAATTAGTTACTTTGTCTTTTATAAAAGTTTCTTTAAATAAATTACTCTTATAAAACAAGGCATCAGTTCCTTTATAATTTTTGTTTTGCTTCATCTTGACATAATGGACATATAGTACTTTAGTTTCTTCGCCATCATATGAAACAACAGAAGTACCAAGACAAGCAGTCGATATATCTAATCCTAAAATAATTCTCTTTTTATCCATAAAAAATTTTTGGTTTAATTATTAAATATAGTATATTTGGAATAAAAACTCAAAATTATGATAAAGAAAATTATACATATAGCGGATATACATATACCTAATTCAGAAAAAGACAAACCATTTTCAACAATGATTGAACGTTTCCTTGCTGAATTATATGCAGAGGTTAAAAATGACAATAAAGAAGAAGTTAGAATTGTTATTTGTGGTGATATATTTGAACAAAAGATTAAAACTTCAAATGAAGCCAAAGTTATTTTTCATAATATGCTAAACTTCTTAAATGCAATAGGACAAACCATAATTATTGCAGGAAATCATGATATGTTAGAAAATAACCACGATAGAAAAGATTCAATAACTCCTACATTTTCGATATCAAAAGTATATGATAAAATAACATATCTTGATAAAGAACTTGATTACAAAAGTGGTTTCATTATAGATGATGATGTTATATGGGTATTATACTCAATGTTTGATAAGTATCAATGTCCAGACCTTGAAGTTATAAAAGAACAATATCCAGATAAAAAAGTAATTGGATTGTATCACGGAAATGTTGATGGTGCAGTTACTGATGTTGGTATCAGTATTGATAATGGTATTAATACCTCTTTATTCAAAGATTGTGATTGTGTAATGGCAGGACATATCCATAAACATCAAGAATTAAAAAGAAATGGTGTTCCTATTGTATATGCAGGCTCATTATTCCAAAAAGATGCTGGTGAAAACATTACAGGACACGGATTTTTAATATGGGATGTTGATAAGTTATCATACACATTGCATGAAGTGAGAAATGATTATAAGATATACAAATTCAATATATCATCATACGATGATATAAAAAATGATGATGAGAGATTAATTAACTACTAATCTCTCATCATTTTTATATTACTATTAACATCTTGTTCTACTATATATAGTATATCACCACCCATCATTTCTGCATTTTTTATATTAATCATAGTTTTTCTATTACGATTACTAAGATTTTTATCACAAAAAACAGTTATAATATGTATCTCGTTGTCATAATCATACTTATGTGTAGCATGACACCATAATGCATACGAACCTACTATAATTTGGGAATCATGTTCACCATATCTATTAGTAGAAACTATATAAATTTTATTCTTTTCAATTTTCTTTTCTTCTAATGGCACAAATGTTTGATTTTCTTCTTCATCTTCGTTAATAATACTAACATCATCTATTAATGCAGAAATGGCTTTTGCATTTTGTATTAACTCTTTATTATAATCTTGTTTTGTCTTACACTCACTACGTTGTTTATCACACATTTTATTAAATTGTTCTAATAAAACATCTTCGATGCCAATTTGTTCTTCCTTTTTTATTTTAATTTTTAATTCTTTTTTTGTATCTGAATTATTTTCATTATAAAAATAAATTATATAATAATCAGTATCTTCATTTGTATAACCTATATAATTAATATTTACTTTATATTCATTATAGATATAATTTAACATATGTTTATATTTAATATTTGATAAAATCAATCCATAATCTTCTTTATCAATATCATTATCTGAATATGCGGAATATGTTAAAGATAAAGTCTTACTGCCACCATATACTTTTAAGTTAATAAACTTACATACTTCTTTATCACTTTCAACATCTATTTCACCGATGTCTTTACTGAATTGAATATCATAATAACATCCATTTTGAATGATGGACAAAGTGGTTATATCACCACTATTATTATCAATAACATTTACATAGAAATAACGTTTATCAGAGGAATAATTATCATCAACATAAAATGTTATTACTGATTGTTGTTTATTATTCTCACTATTGTCAATATTGACATAATTTTTTTTAACCTTTATCCAATCAGTTTTATCATACTCTAATTCATACGAATTGGATAATTCATCATTATTTAAAATTTGACATTCAATTACACATGAATATGAATTTTTCAAAACAATGTTATCATCTTTGACATCTTTATAATCTTTTTCTGACTTTATCGTTATAAACTTAATTTTTTGTATTGGATAACTCATCATGAAATAATTACCGACAATTTCATAACGTTCTAAACAATCAGACGATATTGGGTCTGAATTACTGATATATACAACTTTCGTATTTTCTTCTTTTATTACACTATATGTATCGTATTCTATTGTGATTTTATCATCAATAATTGGATATTTAATTTCTACTTGCCCTCCTTTTATTATATATTCATTGGTAATATTTAATACCTTATTATTTTGTACAAGATATTCGTTATTACCAATTAAAATATAATCTATTTCAAATACATCATATGTATTGCCATCAATTATAACTTTATTGTTGGAAACGTTATAAACTTCGCCATTAACATTTACTTTTCCATCATTTATTTCATAGTCATATTCTCTATGTAAAATCTTTGATTTAAAATTAAATTTACTCATATGCAATTTATATATTTTTCAGTATTAATATCGTAGTAGAGGGGATAACTTGCATTAAATAATGTAATATTATTTCTTTAAAATATTTTTTATACATTTCGTTGTTTATTTTATTTTCAAAATAAATTACTTTATTATTTAAACGACACTTACATCCTTCAGCAGTATTAAAAATTGTTTCAGTATTAAATTTTTTCCCCTCTTTTAATACTAAATTAAAATTATTTATTTCATTATTTAATTCTGTATCTTCATTTCCTTCTTCATCTACAATACTAACTTCATTCTCATCTATAAAATATTTAAATGGTTCATTCATATAAGTCATATATTCGTTACCATCGTCATAGAAGCCAAAACCGACATGAGGATTATTACCTATTGTTTTATTAACAATGTTATCCAGATATTTTGCTTTTTCTTTATAATATTGCCATTCCTCTTTACTAAAATAATCGGCATCTATGGTATAAACATTATAAATATTTTTCCACGAACCTTTTTCATAAGGTGCTATTTCATTATTTAGTACAAAAAAATGAGATACTTTATCATTATTAATGTTACCATAGTATTCTGTATATCCCTCAAGATTAACTACATAATATATGTCTCCTTTATTTGATGTTATAGAATTAACATTTAATAAGTCATCCAAAGATGTTACAACATTCAAATATGATATAGTTTCACTATATTTATCAAAATCTCTTAAAGTTTTATTAGATTCATCATATTTACCCCATCCACCTTTACTTTGAAAATAAATGTCATGACCATAATCTTCATTTTTATCATAAAATGGTATAATAAAACTTTGATTTATTAAATCACCATTTTCATCAACTAATTTAGTAGTATATTCTTTTAAAGGTAAATTTTCAAAATCAACTTCATAATCTTCAGCATAATTAAGACGTTCAGAATTTTTACTATTTATCTTATTTCTAATATTATCAGTCTTATTTTCATCAATCCATTTTGCATCTGCCTCGTAATAATTTTCAATAATTTCATAATCATTACCTCGTCCAAATCCAAACATACCCATCACCATTTCAATTGATTCTTGTGTTCCTTTCGACATAAAAATACGTTTTGAAGACAATAATAGTCTTCTCATAAAATCAATATCGGCAACAGATGTATTAACTCTGTCAATGGATGAGCCATCAAACCATTTTATATTATTATCATCAATAAACTCTTTTGATAGTTTTACATACCCACTATTATCTCCGTTTGTCATAATAGTGGAAACTGTATCCCATCCACTCATTTCCAACTTATCAGACAATATGGCATCTGGGGCATTGTTGATGTTATTATAACTAATATTATTGTTATTTTTAATACCGTCAATAAAATGTTTTATTTCATCAAAAACTCTTCCATGTAAATGTAGAATACGTTGCATTCTTAACCCACCATCTATATTGTCTTGTTCTTCACCATCAACATAATCTCTTGTATAAGTCCAATCAAAGTTTTTAATAGCTTCATGTGTCATTTTTAAATATAAATTATCACACCATAACTCATCATAAATCGTTGCCATAGATAATAGACTTTGTACAAAACTACTATATTCACTAGTTTCAATATCAATACAATAATCATTTACAATGGGCCATTTATACCTTCTATTTACATACTTATAATCAGTTTTTCCTTCAACAGGAGTTATAAATACATTGCTATAAATCGGATTTGTATTTCTATTTAATAACTGACATTCAAAACCTTTTAAATTGTCAAAATATTTTTCAATCAACTCGTTATTTGGACATATTGTAAGGCTATTAACAGTATTATATTCACTCATTAATACAATATCATCATATACCTTAAAACCATACACAAAATATTGTTTTCCATTTACGGTTTCAAATTTAATAATAAAAATTGGTGCTCTTTTAATATACCATTGGTCATCAGATGGGCATTCCTTATTTACATAAAAATCTATTTCATAACCAATTATTTTATCACCATTAATTTCATAATCCTCATAACTTTCACACATAAATCTTAAAGGATTATCATTATCTGTTATCTCAACATTTTTGCTTGTTAAATCAATTAAAAATGGATTCGATAATATAAATAATTCTTTTCCATTTTTACTTATATTTTCATATATAGTATCTCCATTTTCTTTTGTTATAGGAAACTCCAATTGTTTATTGGTCGAATAAATACAAGCAGGAAAACTTTGTATAATATGTGATATAGAACTTTCGACTAATTCAACACACGAACCATAATATACAAAACTACGTATATCATCACTATTTGTATTAACAGTTACATTATTTACAGTACTTTTTGCATCTTTAACGTCTTTATAAGTTAATTTATCAATAACTCCAATTGGTTTATTTCGTCTTGATGGTAACTGTATATTGCTAGTAGTAAAGATAAAATTACCATCATAATATAATGGTGTTTTACCTTTACCAAAACGTAAATGTTCTCCAAGAGTTGTCCAATCTCTTTCATAAATTGTTCCACCATTTATACCTTGAGAACGTTTACGTAATGTATATGTTGTAGTACTTTTTGTATATTTTTTCATATTCGTTAATTATTAATTACATCTGTATAATTTACGCTAAAATCAATATTTCCCTTTCTATTTTTCTTAACATCAAATTTATCATTTGTTGTATAGTTGTCTTTAAGAGTGTAAAACTCATATTGATTAAATATTTCACCATCTTGATTATAGGTAGTAAGTATTCCATTATCAAGACTTCGTATTTGATTACCAGTTAAAACAGTCGTTAATGTATCAAAATCATTTTCACATACTTCTATTTCAAGACAAACGGGGTCAAATTTAGTATTTACCAAACGTATTTCTTGACTAGGATTACCGATATATGGTTTTTGAGAACCCTTAAAAGTTGGCGAAGTACTTGGTGTTAATGTTAAAAATGCAAGAGTTGCAGATTCATTATATCTATAACCATTACTATTAGTATTAGCAGAAGTTAAATTTTGAGATACTGGTTCACAAAGTCCACTACTAGTAACCAAACGATAATATTCTTGTCGTTCTGAAACACCTTTATTTTCTGAAATATCATAATATTCGACTCTATAGCCTGCAAGATTATCACTTCTAAACAATGTCCTATTTTCTCCGTCTATTTCACCCAAATCAATTACTATACCACTTACGTCTGGATAACTGGCTAAAGCACCTACATCTTTAATTGTACATTTTATTTCTTTCGGTTTAATATAAATTGTATAAAAACCGACAGCACCAAATATTGAGGCTGGTAAAGATAAGTTATACATACCAGGTAGATTTTTATCGCTTTCTCCGTCAATATTACTATCTATTTTAGCCGCAGTAAGCATTGTAGATACATCTTCACTTGAAATCTTTTTAAAGACGTTAAACGAAGGTTCTGTGTTGGTTCTATTTGGTGTATAGCGATACCATATTTCAACATCTTTAGCAGGATTCATTACTGATGGCTTTACTATTCCATATGTATTATTCATTACTTTTTTAATTTAAAATAATTTATTCTTTCATAATAAAAAACGACCCATTTGCATACTCTGTCATATCATTTAATGTATTTACTTCAGAAAAACGAATGTGTCTATCAAAAATAGAGGTTAATCCTCTATCAATATTTACGTCTAGTATTTCAGTCGGTGAATAACTTACTCCATCATAAAATTCTAATTTTGTAATACCCTTTTCGCTATCTTCATCTTTAATTACATTTTCCCTAATTATTTTAGTTGACAACTCAGAAGTTACTGACAACATTTTAATGTCCTTATTACTTATTCTTTGTTGATAAAATAATTTATTATTGTTTAATGAAAATTCATACTTTTCGAAAAGTTTAAGTTCTTTTATATCTTCACCATTTGCTTGGTTTCTATCAAAACTTCCGTTTACATATTTATTAAAATCCGTTACATCTATATCATTTAATTCACTATCTATGTCATAATAATATGTTTCTTGATACTTAATACCGTGAAAATTCTTAATACCAAAATCATCTTCAATAGGGTCTTTAAAATAATCTTTATCTGGTATAAAATCATCATAACATATTTTTTTATTGCCATCATCATCAACCTCTATTCTTTTAACTTTAGCATTTAAATGCACATCAGTCCAATAAGTAAATGTTAACTTCCGTTCTGTTTTATCTATTTCTATTTTTTCAATATAATCACCAAAAGCCAATAAGTCAGTTACTTCATCACCTTCTTTTAATAATTTAATATCCGTTTCATAACATTGAATATTACCAAATTCATCATTTAACGTTGAAAGATTACATATCTGTCCAACCCTATAATAATAAAGCCAATCATAACCAAATTGAGGACGCTGTTCAACAAAAAATTCATCTAAATATTGTGAATAACGTCTTAATGATTTTAATTTACTATCCGTATTAATATTGTCTAATGTAATTTCAACGGTTTTAATATCATTTTTATTTTCAATATCATTTGTTGGTGTCAAAAGACCATTATCTCTAATACTGCTAAATAAATTTATAGAATAATTGATAGATAGTCTATCTTTATTGTTAATTTTATTTGCATTTTCCCACCATAGATTAGAACGCTTTTCGGCTTCATTAATATTTTCTTTTAAAAAACTAAGATAATTATCTCCACCTCTCCTTTTATACATTTCATATATGCAACATAATTGTTTCTCACTCTCAATATCAGAATATTCTTCTTTAGTTTCTTTATGTTGTTTATAAAATTCACATTTGTCACGTAATTTAAGTAATTCACCATATAATGTTTTAACTGTGGTCAAATATATAAAATCAGGAACTAAATCATTCTCTTTATGTGATAATTGCAACTTATCAAATGGTACTTGAATTTTACCAATTCCATATTCTATAAAATTTATAAAAGTATCAAAATTACTTGGTCGTTCTTCTTTATTAATATATTGATAATATATAGACATTAATTCTTTATATGTATATACATTATCTGTTATCAAAATATTGTCTATGTTTTCGACATGTATATTATCAATGTCTTCATATTTTATATTTTCAACAATTTTACCATAACAACCCATAAGGCTATCGGTTGATTTATGCAAAACTGATACATTTTTATCATCTAATTCAGTATATGCAAATAATCCTGGTAGTCTTGAAATTAAATTTTCATAATTTGTTATAAATTTTATTGTTCTCATCACACCATTTTAGCCTCATATAAGTTTATTGTAATCGTATTTGATTCTTCTCCTTGACAATTTTTGTCATAGAAATTATCATCTAAATAATAAATATATTTTTTCTCTTTTTTATCATATCCAATTCTTAAATGTATATAAGAAAATTTCATATATTGCCTTACTCCATATTCGCCATCAGTATCAGTTTCATTGTTCCAATCAGCCAATATCTCATCAAAACTTTTAATACCTTCCTTAAATCTACCTTCAGATTCCCATTTTTTCTTATCCCAAAAAGGCATCATAAATGGAATAACTCTACCATACCCAGCATGATTAAATTCAACTTTCATATATAATTCAAGACCTTTATATTTATCTTCCACCTCTTTCAATAAATCTCGCCATAAATACAAATAAAACCCTTCGCTTGAAGCCGATGAATTATACTTATCATATACTACTAACTGAGAACTTAATCTATATTCTTCTATATCTTTTTCAGTCAATAAAGTACCGTCTGGTTCTCTATTTACTTTAATTCCTTTGTATTCAGTTATATTATCGTCATCATCTCTTTCAACTTCACCATTTTCATTAAATTGTCTATAAGGACTTTCTTCGATATATCTTACGAATTTTGTAAAATATTCTCCACTATCCATAAAAATAGTCGAATATGCTATCAAATTCTGATTTGAAGGGTTTGTTGAATCATAAAAAAGCAAACGTAAAAATGATTTTTTTAATTTATTTTTCTGAAAACGTATATCATTATTAGTGAAACCTAAATAACTTAATAAATCTGATTGCTCACTTTTTTTATTTTTATAAGAGAAAAAATCTTCATTTAATTTAAGTTTGTTATTGTCATTTTCATCTTTAACAACACCATTCCAATAACTTTCGCTATTGGCAACCCAATCTTCACCACGATGTTCTCTAAAATGTAAATTAAATTTTATTTTATATACAGTTTCATTTTTTTGCCCACCTTTGTTAATAACAGGATAATAGACATCTTTTTCATTATCATTTATCCTATTAATACTTCTTTTTTTTGCATCCTCAATATATTCATGTAAAGTTTGTTCCTTATATATGTTAGTTTGAAAATTATTCGAAATAGCCACAGGAATACTACAATTTGGGGTATTTATATACACATCAAAAATTGAATCTTCAGTAAACTCTGGATTTATACGAAAAAGATTGATTAAATTAATATTACCACTAATATTATCACTATTATCATCTATAATATCATCAAATATAACCCTTATCAAATCATCATCTTTAATATTATCCCAATCCATTCTTAGAGAAGAAGCATTTACATATTCAAATCCTCTTTTTTTGTCAAAACGAATATTCCCATTATTATCAATATAGTTAAACCACAAATTGAAAGACGTAATTGGCATTGTTACAGTATTGTCAATAACTTCGTAATCAATCCCATCCACAGTTACTTTTCCATCAACTACATTGTAACTAATAGGTATTATAACTTTTCCATCAACTACACCATATTTTTTCTCGCCAACAGTTACTTCCCCTTCAACTACTTCATATTCATTATTATCAATTAAAACTTTTTCGTTAATAACATTATAAACATTATCATCAACAATAACTTTGTTATCTTTAACATCAAAAGTTTTGTTACTAATGCTATAAAAATGAGAATTTACAAAATACAAATACAAATATTTTTTATAATCCTTACGATAACTGTCATATAGTTTCACATAACTAACAGTTACTAATGGTAAATTATAATACTTATCGAATAAAAAAGAAAATGTTCTATCATTTTTATTGACATCAGTTACTGTATATTCTTTATATAAAGAATACATCGAATTCGGTCTATCATTGTCATTTTCAACTACTATATTATTTTTAACTAATATTTTTCTATCATTCTCAATATTTTTAATATCGTTACATTTACACGTACAAATATACTGATTATATTGATTATATTGTTCTAAATCATAATCACTAATACTATTCTCAATAACATTGATAATATTGTTATCATTAACAACATTTTTACTATTAATTCTATATTTTAACATGTTGCTTCTTTTTCTTCTTTATATTCATATTTACTTTCTGTTAATGTATTTCCAAATACATCATTTGGTAATTTACCATCTCCATTATAAAACATTCCAAGTTCATTAAATGGGTCTTGTCTTTTCAAAAAGAAATCTATATCCTGATTGATATAAAAATATCCGTTGGCAAATGCATATTCAGGTAATATAATATTATCTTTATTACCGACAGTATTTATATCTCGCCACATATATCTATTAATATTATCAAATTTATCAGCATAAAAAGGTATATTTTTATTATATCTTCTTAGTTTAAATTCGATACTTTCATACTTACCAGATAATATATCTCTTAAATTTTGTACGGTTAAATTACCAATTGAGCCAATGGCAAAATTATATTTATCTATAACAGATACTACATTAACCATAGTATAGTTATTATTTCTATCATCGCTAACAAGTATCTTTTCATTACTAAGCAATCTATGTGGTAATCTTGTTGTTATTACAAGTAATTGTTGACCACTATCAGTACTTTTTACATTTACTTCTCGAATGTTTAAATTAACATGGGAATCTTGATGCAATTCACCGAACTCTTTTAATAATATCTTATAATGAGCCTTATAATAATAACCCTCTGGATGTAATAAATCTAATGGTTCTTTATTAGTCACAAGTACTACTTTAAATCCATCTCTATCATAATCATCGGTTTCTATTATATCATATTGATAATTGTATTCTGAAAATAGAGTATTTCCATTTTCTCTTAAATATGTATTGAATCTAAAATTACAATCCTCAAGTATATATTCATCACAAGTAGTTATATTATATTCAACAATATCGCCAACAAATTCATTATTCAAAATAGTTATGTCATCTACAGAAAAACTATATTCAGTTTTATCTAAATCACCCCATCCAAATTGTTTTGTTTGCTTCCTATCTGATATATATTTTGTATTACCACCAAAATCACATTCGTGAATAAATTTAACATCCGATTTTGACGCTTGTTTTTTAAAATCTTTTTCTATATCAAATGTTTTTCGTTCATCTTCAGATAAAAACAAATCAAAACCACAACTTAACTTATTAAAACAATGCGAATATCTGACAGATTTTTCTTGCGGTTTATTTTTATACCATTCATCATGTCCATCATTATTTTTTATAATAGTCAAATAGATTTCAGTTAATGGTCTCCCTCTATTATCTAATATATTGTCAATATTTATACCATCAGTCCACGTTATTTGTGTATTATTATCATTATATATTGTAGAAGAAAACGCTAATTTATATTGCTCTTTATCAAATTCATTGTTATCATTTTTTTCGATAAATTCATCATAAGAATCTACACAAATACCATCTTTTAATGTTAATTCTTCTTTGGAATTCTTAAAATTTGGTAATTTTCTAAAAATTCTAATATAATATTC
>NFZD01007940.1_pt1 | contig 17483 bp, 35 predicted proteins | sample 1095381 | NCBI WGS metagenome assembly NFZD01 (sample SAMN03609891, study PRJNA323583) | gut metagenome | isolation source: feces | host: Rattus norvegicus | place: Denmark: Riget | collected 2013 | reverse complement strand
CTTGATGATGTGTGGGGAAACACTGATCCGGAGGAATGGGAAGAGATTTCAAATAATGGCTTTGGGGAATCAATACTGCCAAACATACCAGAGGTTACTGAACGATTAAAGGTTTCCAAGATATTGGCGAAAGGAACAAACTGGATAGCAGTTGAATTTCCTAAAATTGGCTCTGAAGAAGATAAGGAACAAACCGAGATACGGAATTTTCTGGAGAAAAAGTATAAAACAATTTGTTCTTCATATTGCATTACCATTAATGATTTCAAATAAATAATATAAATCTATTTTTAATATGGCACTTTCAAGAGAACAGATAGAACACCTTGAGCATGAATGGATAAAATTAAGTGATAAGCCTTGGCGGAAAACTTCAAGGTCTCGCCGGTATCTTAAAAAGCAGATGAACAAGTTTATCCGTCTGCAAGGAAAGAAAATCAGCGATGATGAGACCGGAACTAAGCAAGGCAGAAAGCCACTTAAAGGGTGGGAATATTAACATTGAAATGTTAAATTAGTGTTAAAGTCTACCAAAAGTTTGGATAATTCAAATTTTATCACTACCTTTGCATTATCAAAATAAGTTAAACAATAAATAGTTAAAAAATTATGGCTTGGGTAAAAGAAGAAGTACAATCCACGGCAGATATTTTTCTGTCAATAATCAATAAACGTCCGTCATACAGGGGAGAGTTGAACGGTTCTGGCTCACCTTATGAATATTGGTCAGATTATATCAAAGACTATTATGATGTTACGTTGGAGCAGTGTGATGATATCTGCAAGCGTTTGAAGGACTATTACAAGATAAAGAATTTTTACAGAAAATAATCATAAGTAATATGGAAAAGAAGTTTTTTCACCTTGTATTTCAGTTGTCGAAGTTGAGGGTATTCATGGTAGACTATTACCAGTTGAAAGGTAATTCATCTCCTTATTTTTCTACCAGTGCAGCAGAGTTTACAAGGAATAAATCCAATTATCACAGATGCGGTCAGGCACAAGAGTATGTGACAACTGGTTTTGGCACTGCCCGAAAATTTTATCGGAAATGGGATGCCTTGCATCTGTCTGACTTGACTGATGAGCAGTATGCGGAATTGATGGCAGACCTCAAGCCACTTATGGAGAAGTACAATTTCATTGAGACCACCAGTTTCAATCAGATTGTTGAAATGAGCAAACTTACTCCAAAGTCGCAGTTCAAGACACTAGAGAAATGGCAGTCTTATATGGATAAGGCAGTCTCACAATCTTCAGAATATTCTGTTTTGAGAGAGGTGAACAAGTGGGATAAAAACTAATTAAAAGTTTATATTATGCACGAATTATCTGAATTTTTCTCTGATATGGCATTGTTGGCATTCATCATATTTGTGACTGGATATATATTATCCGGTCACATTGATGAGATACCTTGTCCTAAAAAGAGAGTATGGTTGCCGATAATATGGATGCTTATTATCTTGTCGCATCTATACGAATGTTAAAATTGAGTTAAAGAATGTAATTCCTTTGGTGTTTTCAGTTTTTATTATTACCTTTGCAGTGTCAAATAGAAACAAATAATATTATGATTCCAAAGTATATTGTAAGATACAACGGTGTCTCTTATCCCTACTACAGCATTGAGGAAGCTGCCGTTTCCCTATTAGGGTTCAAGGTGGAGAAGAGCAAGGACGGACGTAATTGGGATATTATTGTCAATGGAGTGCAGAGAGCGCATTACATTACGGATATTGCCGATAAGTTCAACGGTTACACCAAAGACGAAGCCATTAAGGACTATATGAGGGATTTCACTCGTAATAACTCATGGTGTAATTTACAATGGTACAAGTTATGTGAATAATTAAAATATAAATAATATGACTGACAGAGATAAAAAGATAGAGCAAATTGTTACTGACCTTTTCAATGCAAACAATATACGGCATGATTTCAACGTGCTGGACGGTGTTGTCTATGTGTTTGTAGAGTGGGGTGACTGGAAGCATGACCACCGTTTCTTGATTAATCTTATGACCGGTAACGATTTCTTCTTCACAAGAAAGCAGACAACTGAACAAGATGATAGTGACAGCTATTCAGCGGAACACCAATATGTTTACTATGGTGACATGAAAGACAAGATGAAATGGATGAAACCGGAGTAATGTTAATTCTCGCCTTGTGTCAGTCACTGGCAATAATCGTGGTGATGGTTTTCGGTAAAAAACACAATGACAAATGAAGATAATAAGACCAAAATTCAGCCGTGCTGTAGGATTGCAGACAAGAGTATGCACATTCTGGATAAATCCGTCAAGGGTTAAGAAAGATGGTGTGTTTTTCAAGGAACGCTCAAGGCATTTCAGCCTATACGGTATAAACATTTTTAATTATTCTCTTTATATTGACATAATAACAGGATGGGAATAAGTGTTAATTAAATGTTAAAATCATAAAAACATTTGGTTATTTCAAATAAAAGAGTTACCTTTGCAACATCAAACAAAACAATTAGAATTATGATGAACGAGACAACAAAGAGCATCTGCCTTGGCGCACTTGACAAACTTTCAGAAGCAAACGTGGCAATGATTAAGGCATTAGAGACGGTTGTTAAAGAATTGACCGATAACGGTAAAAACATAATCCGGTTGAAAACTGACCTCATTGACACTGATTATGGTTCGGTTAATTATCTTAAATATGACAGCCGTGAGGAAAATGTCTATGCAGTCGCAGAGTGGGGTGAAATTTCTCTGGATGACCTTACTGCCGATAATTATTATTCACTTATAAAGTGCCTTATGATAGGCAATTATGAAATGCGTGAAGACCCCGACTATGTGGAAGTAGATGAGAAATTAATTCCGTTGGTTAAGTCATTAACAGATACCGTTAAACAAGTGACAGATACCGGCATACAGATAATCAAGCTAAACGATGAAATGACTTGCGAATGCTGTGTGGCTGTTACCCATGTCGGATATGACACCGATGAGAATGAAGGTGTATATGTATATTCACCTTATGGGGGTTTCTTCATTCTGGAAGACCTTTATGGGAGCGAGTTGCAGACCCTTTCTGATATTCTCACAAAGGGTGAATATGAACTTGTTAAAACGATTAAATAAGCATGAAAGTAAGGGTATACGATGGTGCAATGGGTAAGGTGGAGAGACACCAGTACAAGGGTTATGTTGACCGTTATTCTCTCTATTTCCCATGCCCTAAGAAGTGGCAGAAAGAGGAATATAAGAAGTCTGGTAAAGTTATCACCGGTCATTATCTTGGTTTCTCATTCTCTGAAGATGGTGAGTATATCAACAGATGTATCTGGGACGAGTGGGATTTGTCTCATGGTAGATGTGATAATCTTGGCAAAAAGGTGAAGATTGAGACTTTGCCTAAACCGGTGCAGAAATGGATTCGTGGTTATGAAAAGCGGTGGAATGACCTTATCGCACATGAGAATGACAAGAAGGTGCAGAAAGCGTGGGACACTTATTTCTAATTCATATTTTTAAGTTAAACATTTTTTAACGAAGTATTCACTTTCTTTAGCTTAAAGAATTTGGGTATTCCGTTTTTTATTTGTACCTTTGCATCGTAATTAAAAAACAAGATAATATGGGTCAGAAAATAGACGAACACGGAAACTTAGTTACTCTTTTTGAGAGTATTCCATGTAACATACCGGTGGTGATGGACGATATCCTCACATATTCCTCACCGATATATCAGTCAAAGAATAGTCATAAGAAAACGAACAAGAAAAGAAGAAAGTAAAATGTATAATCCAGATTTATCACGCTTGCATGATGCGATAGCATATGACGTGTTCAAGGCAATATTAGCCGACAAGACAATGCAGAAGCATATCATTGACTATGAGTGGCTTTCTGGAAGCTCAACATACGTCTATCCGATAGATATGTATCTGTATGAAGTAAAGTGTCAGGTAGACACCAAAAACAAGAAATATCTTGAGAAAGCCATGGAGAGAATTGTCAAAGGTAATCCGGATTTATTCTGCGATGCGTGGTTTTGGAAGAGTGATGGCAGTTGTCCGAGTACCGTCTCATTCAAGTATTCTGACACATTGTTGGAACGAATTAAAAACAAGAAATAAGCATGGCTAATCACTATATCATAAACGGTTTCAAGAAGTGTAAGAGAAACAAGAGGTTGCATACGGTTTTCCTTACCACCACATTGTCTGTCAACGACATTGAGACGTATCTGCAAAAGGGCAAATTCGTATACCATACCATTACTGATGTAGACTCTTTTACGGACGAGCCGAGAACGTGGCTTAAACCGGAAATGGAAGAGATAAACTTAGGACTATTTGAGACATTGCGGATATTGAACGTAATCGGTTCTAAATAAGTAAAAATCAATTTATAATTTAATTCAAACAAAAGCAATTATGGATAAGTTTATAGGTAAACATATGGTTGAAGATATTGAAATGCTTGACAATACAACGTGTCTGTTAACACTTCTACCGGATGGTGAAAAGCATGGTTATATGTTAATAGAAGTGGAGTATTGGCTTGACGAAAAGACATGGCATTTCAACGAATCATGGTTTAATTCGGACGGTGAATTTACTTATACTAGGAAATGCAATATTCTGACAGACGATGAACAAAAGCAGTGTAAGGAATTGATGTGCCAGTGGATGAAAGAACGACACATTATTTAACATTTGTTTCACATTTATTAAGACAATTTCTTTGGTAGTCTCATAAAAAATGACTACCTTTGCACTATCAAAATAAGAATAGTAACAAACAAAACAATTAAGAGTTATGAGCAGGATTTATCTTAGTGTTAAAATGAATGTAGTCGTTGATACTGACCTTACAGACCCCAGCGAGATTATGGATAACATCGAAATCTCTGCCGTTGGTGACGATTCAGATGTCATGGTGTTGGATAGTGAGGTTGAGGACTATGATGTTACTTACGCAAAATAAGGAATGTTATGGAGAAGATAAACAAGTCTTTATTGGAGAGTTTCGTTAATAGCATTAACGAGCAGACAAAAGAGAAATATGAACTCTATCAGACCAATGGCGGTTATAACCTTGTGATGAGGACACCGACTGGCGGAATTACAGATGGTTCATTCGGTACATTGTCGTGCCTTGATACAAGAGAAATGTATTACTATCTCCGTGGACTGATGTCGGCAATAACGTCAATCCGGTATAATGGTGTTAGAAATACATTGAAAAGGAAAAACTAAATAACAGAAAACGTATGCTTAGATATGTAAAAGACGGTGAGGTTAAAAGCCTTGACCCTATGCAAGTTGTGGAGATTATTCCATATTGGCATAATCTTATTAAAATTGCTATGAAAGATGGTAACGATATTTATGCCGATAAAATAATTGTCGTATGAGTTGTAATAATGGACACATGACTATATATGCCTATGATGGTGACAGAAAACCTCTGTATAAACCTAAAAAGGGATATAACAGCGAGAATGAAGCATTGCTGAAATGTTATCAGTTGAACATCAGTTCATACACCATACATAAGGCAGTTGTCTACAAGTGTTCAGTTTGTGGCAAATGGCATATCGGACACCACTCCAATGTTGATTTGACGGCAGAGGACAAGGAGAAGATAAGAATTAAGTTTGAGAAGTTCAAAGCAATAAACCGTATAAAGTAATGGCAAAGAAAATATCATACAAATGGATTGACAGACTGGTAGATAAGATAACCAAAACCGAGGCTCCGCTTAATAATGAATTCGATTATTATGGTAGACGTATTATCCAGTCAAGTGGTACACCGGATTATACGGCAGTCACAATCTGGGATGATAACAGCCGGTATGGTGATTTGGCTTCATTCTCGTTTGGCTTCCTAACCAAAAATCTTCATTTCGAAGGATATGAGAATGATGATATCCGTGAAGCCATTGTAATGGCATTTGTCAAACTTTATGATAAAATATGTGTCAGTGATGAACTGATGAAAGAGAACCGTCTGGAATGGGAGGAATATGTAAATCATCCTGACATATATGTAGAGGAAGCGGTTGAGGAGGCTCGTGAAGAGTTGGATAAACTGGATAAATTATCTATAGGATGGGTTTCTGTTAAGGATTTTAAGAAAATGTAACAAAATAAAAAACAGATTAATATTTGAGTTAATTATTTTACTTATGGGTTGCAGATATACAACAAAGGATATTAAGCATAAATTCGATAATATGAGCAGATTGGGATATGAGATTACCGGCAAACGTGGTGGTACACCTCAAATTAAGGATGATATCGGTCGTGTTGGTGCATTTATTGACAATTCATTGGGTTGTCAACATAATGGTGACATGATTATGGTTGACGCATTTAGCGGTTATGGTGACAGCTATGAGCGTAGGGAAAAATGCAATATTACAATTCAGAAAGCGGGCAAGGAAGTGTTTAATGGAACTTTCGATGAACTCGTGGAAAAACTCTCTCCATCTATGAAAACATATCAGATTGAGCCGATTGAGAATTAAAATTGTACTCGAATGAGTACGAATGATAAAAAATAATTAATTGTTATGAAATATAATAGAATACCTTTTAATATTGATTTGGCGAAAGCTATAACAAATGGTGAGAAAGAGGGCAAAGTAGTAACAAAAGATGGTGTACCTGTAATCATCTATGACTTCAATTTTGACCAGTATAAAACAATAGCTGGTAAGATAGAAAGACCATATAACTATACTCTATGCAAATGGAATGAAGATGGCGTTTGCTCAAGTGTTTGCGACAGCCTTAAACTTGAAGTGCCTAATGAACTGGAATTCAAAGACGGTGATATCGTGGCAGAAGATTGTGAGTGTGGTAAATGTGTCTTTATCTTCTCTCATTGTGAGAATGAAAACATCTATCATCATGCCTGTGCCATTCCAAATGTACCAGTGTTTCTTTATGGTCATATAGAACATAATACTGATAAATTGCATTTAGCAGACGATGAAGAGACCAATATTCTTATTAAAGCGTTATGGCGAGATAATTCAGAAAAGACAAATGAATTATTAAAGAAGTTTTTTAGTATTAAGGCAAAACCAGAATTTAATCCATTTGACGAGATATTAGTTAGAAATTCTGAAGACTCATGGTGGCAGCCTTCTTTCTATTACAAATCTTTTCTTAATGCAACTGGTGAAGAAATGATATTCAAAGATATTAACGGCAAAGAGTGGCGGCATTGTATTCCATATAATGAAGAGACAAAACATTTACTTGATAGAATAGATAAATGGGAAGATTAAATGATGGAAAAACATATTAACATTGACGTTAAGAGACAAATACTCTGGTATGCCGTATATACAGATCTTGTTAATAAATACCCTAATGCTTCAAAGCAAGCAGTAGTGGATGCAACAAATAAGATTGTCAGTGAAAGATACGATAAGAAAAAAGAAAATATGTTGAAGTTAAACAATAAGAAGCAAGCCAAAATTGCCGCCTTGAAAGCGTTATCCAACATGGCTGCAATAATATCAAATGACACAGACTTTGAGGATTCGCGTTCAAACGAATTGTTCAATTCTGCAATAGACGAGATTTGTGATGGTCTTGCACATCGTGCCAGAAAACTTGAGGTGTAAAGCGTTAAAGTAATGTTAAATCCATCAAAACATTTGGATAATTCAAAAAATATCGTTACCTTTGTACCATCAAAATTAAAAACATATAAGACATGAATAAGGAAGCAATAAAAAATTGGAGAATGTCTATTGACAGCACTAGTGATGAACTTATCAAAAAGATAGTCACTTATATTGGCTTGCGTTTGCCGGAATTTGCCGATGAGTTCGATATGCTTGACGGTAATACAGTATACGATAAGGATGGTGTTGTGATGCTCCAAGACATTACTGATCATAAAGTGTTGAAAGAATTATCTTTGGAGAAAGTACTGGAAGTTTATGATATGTTTGAGCAGACTTTGCGTAGTCTAATTGAGGACGAAAATTATTAACGCTATGGATATCGCAAAGAAATTTACCGAGTATTGCGCCACTAGTCTTAATATAAGAAAAGGCGGTTACATTACGCCGGAAGAAAAACAGAGAGCAAGAAAACGTAATTGTAAAAAGAAGCATAAGAAGTAAAATGTTATAATTTAAGATTTTAATTAAACAATAAAAGTTGCTTTTTTTGGGGAGTTCGTTATATTTATCTATATAAACAGATAATATAATGGATTTACAAGAAAGATTTATTAACAAATTAAAAGAAAAGTACGGAGATAGATATGATTATTCATTAGTTGAATACAAAAGTCCGAAAGAAAAAGTCAAAATAATCTGTAAGAAACATAATTTAATATGGGAAGTTTCCGCGACACATTTACTTGGAGGACAAGAATGTCCGGAATGTACCAAAGAGAAACAGAGAGAAAAATTAAAACAAGAGTTTATTCGTAAGGCTAAAAATTTACATGGGGATAGGTATGATTATTCCAAAGTAGAGTATATAAATGAGAAGATTCCGATTATTATAATCTGTCCTAAATATGGCGAATTTAGCATAAAACCTTGCAATTTTCTAAAAAATAATAAAGAAAAGAATGATAAGGAACGTTATCAAATACAATATACTGAATTTATAGAAAGGGCAAGAAAAGTTCATGGTGACAAATATCAGTATGACGAAAATACGTTTACTAATATGGTTACTAAAATGCGAATTATTTGTCCGGAACACGGTGAGTTTTGGCAAACCCCTAGTAATCATGTACGAGGACAAGGATGCAAAGGATGTCAACACGCAGCACTAACGTCCAACACTGAAGAGTTTATTGAGAAGGCAAAACAGATATGGGGTAATAAGTATGACTATTCCAAGGTAATTTATGAAAAATCAAACAAGAAAGTTTGCATCATTTGTCCGGAACATGGTGAGTTTTGTGTTACACCGAATAATCATTTAAGAGGTAAAGGTTGCCCATCTTGTGCAGGAAAATATAAAACAACCGAAAGTGTAATAAAAGAATTTAGACAAATTCATGGTGACAAATATGATTACTCAAAAGTCGTTTATACAAAAGCCATAAATAAAGTTTGTATCATTTGTCCGGAGCATGGTGAGTTTTGGATGTCACCAAATAAACATCTTGCCGGCGAAAGTTGTCCTAATTGTAGAAAATCCAAATTGGAACTGAAAATTAGCAAATTACTTGATGAATGTGGTATTAAATATAAAAATGGGTATCATGCTAAATGGTTAGGTTTACAACATCTTGATTATTATATTAAGGATTTAGATATTGCTATTGAATGTCAAGGAATACAACACTTTAAAGCACTTGATGTTTATGGTGGCGAAAAAGGATTAAAAACAAATCAAGAAAGAGATTTACGAAAATACAATTTATGCAAAGAAAACATTAAAAAACTTTTCTATTATGCAGAAGATGATAGATTTATTACACCAGAGGCTTTATTTGGTGAAAAAATATACAAAAATTTAGATGAATTAAAACATAAAATTTTAGAATATGCAGAATCAAGAATGTTATGACAAGAATGGGAAATTTCTTGGGTGGTTTAGTAGGTCTATGGCAACGGCAGTATTTGTTTTTGCTAAAGACAAAGAAAACGACTGGTGTGTTTTTAGGGTCTGAACGTGGAGAGGAAGCGGCAGACTATCAGGGTTACTGGAATTGCCCTTGTGGTTATCTTGAGTTTGATGTTACCGCAGCAGAAAATGCTTGTAAAGAGTTGAAAGAGGAAACCGGCGTATCACTTAAAGAGAATGATTTGGAGTTTATCTCCTACAATGATTCACCGAGCGAGAACAGACAAAACGTGACATTCCGTTTCTGCGCCTTTATCAAGGATAAGAAAGCAGAAGATTTCAAGTTCTCACACGCCGGCAATGAGGGCAAAGAGGTTGGACTTATCAAGTTCATCAAGGTGCAGGACATCAAGAATTACCGGTGGGCATTCGGTCATGCAAAACTGATTGAGGAAATTTTCAAGGAAAATCGTCCACGATAGAGATAAATCTATATGGAAAGAGAGTTTAAGAAAAATAACATCAAGGGTTATACCCTTGGTGTTGTAATTGGCTCAATCATCAGTTGGTTACTCAATATTGGCGACCATGTAATACCAGTTGCCTTATTTCTGTTAACCGTCGGTCAGATTGTATATATCAGCGTCAATAATGACAACATTGAATTACTGCATGATGAGATTAAGACATTAAAGAAAAAGTTAAACAAAAACAAGTAGAAAAATGAAATTGATTGATTTTTAGGCAAAGTATGGTTTGGACTACGCACGTTCTGTTATAGGGGTTTTCTTCAAGCATTATCCACAACAGAAAGAGAGACTGCAAAATTTCATATGGAAACATGGCGATTTTGAGGTAGATTTACCGGATACAATGGAGGTCATTCCATTGATGAATAAAGTCAATCAAGAGGTTAAGCACCCTACTTGCCCTCACAATCTGCGTAACCGTTTCTATTCAAGAAAACATAGGGTAATTAATCTGCTAATGGCTTCAAAGCGGATAGACTCAATCATTGAATCAACAAACTTGTATAAATTCGTTGTGGGTGATTACTCATTCCACCAGCTTAAAGCTTATTTTCCATCCGGTCTTAGCAATATTGATGGAACAGAGGAATATGTACCAGAGAAACATGATATTCCTTTCAATGAGGACGATTTTAAGAAATTCTGTCTTGCTTTTATTGCTTTAAAATTGGAAGTGGAAGTTTTAACAAAGATTTAACACTAAAAATTTGGCGGTCTCAAAAATTATCACTACCTTTGCACCATCAAATAAAAACAAATAGAATAATATGAGTTACAGCATTTTTTACAAGTCAATGTTCATCAAGTCAAAACGTGGTTTAATTCCAATGATGCAGATTGGTGACAACAATGTCTGGGAGTGTGACAACAAGAGACGTGCAAGGGAGTGGACTAACATAAACCTTGACAACGGAAGAAAGTTCTTCACGCATGATGAAATCCTGTCTTGTCTGAACAAGTGGAACGAGAGTTACCAGACAAGTCTCGCAAGGGATTTGGCTTCAGATGAGGAATATAAGAGAGCCGGAGGTAGTTTCGGCTTCTATGAAGCCTTGGCGGTTAGTGGTAAGCACACCACTAAGACATCGTTCAACGATGTCAAGAATTTGGTGATGTCCGGAGAAAAGATTGCTGTTACAATAGAGACTGCAATTAAAAGTCTTGGACTTTATTTCTACTTCTATGAGATAAAAGACCGAGAGGAATATTCATCGTCAGATAGAATTTACCCTAAGTCAGAGGAAGAGTTCTGGAACATAATCGAAGACAAGTTCGGTGGTGACGAGACTAAATTCTGGATACAATATGACAATCGTCTCGCTGATGATTTTTATGACTACAACAAGGCACTAGTAGGTCTGCTTCCAAACAGCAGAGGACGTAAGCCTAAATGCCGTACAACTAAAAATTATGTCGTGCGTGTCACTATGATGGATGGCAATTCTGAATATTACATACAGATTGAGAACAATCATATTTCACTTACCGGCGACATTGAGAAGGCTTGCATCTTCAATCAGACAAGGAGCGGTAAGAAACTTGCCGGTGACATATTCCTTTATTTTCTGCGTGGTAAGATAAGTGGACTGCGCTTTGAGGAACGACCGAAGTGTTAAATTAGTGTTAAAACCCTCAAAACATTTGGTAGTCTCGAAAATTATTACTACCTTTGCATCATCAAAATTAAACAAGTAAGTCGAACAATTAAAAACAACAAGACAATGACAACATCAAAACAGATTAAGGAGACATTCAACAAGGTTTCAGAACTCAACAATAAGCTACGCAAGGACTGCTACGATTATCTCCGTGAGACACTTGCAAACCATAACAACCGTATTGTTCTGGTAGATGTGGAGAATGACGAGTATGCCGATGAGGTAATACAAGTCACCTATGATGGCGGTAATCATCCGGAATATGCGGGTAACCCTTACTCACAGGTATATTCAGTTTTCATCAAGGAAGGCACTGACCGTATCTGCCTTGAGACAGAGGACGATGATGAGTATGACCTTGATTGTGTATGGTCTACTATGGAAGTGTATGGCGTATGTAATGCTGTTATAGCGTTAATTGAAGAATAAGTTAAAATACCGTTAATATTTGGATTATGAATATATTTGTTTACGCTGCAAGAGAAGAGAAAATTTTTGAGAATATGCTCGCAGAGGTTGGTAACTATGAGAGAAAATATACTTTCTTCTCTGACCTTGCAATCGCTGAATGCTATGGCTTATCGGCAATCAAGGACACTCACAAGAGAGTGATGAAAAGTTGGCTTAACGATGTCAAAGCCATTACCGAGTATGTGCTTTCTCTGAACTACAAAGCGTGGAGATTTAACGAAGTAGCCGGTAAAGAGGAACTTGTTAAACTCTATTCCGACCTCTATTATGAGACTTATGATGAGGTTCTTAATCATTATGAGGGAAAGGACAATGAGTTATCTTATATCTTTAATACGTTGGACTGATAGCTATGGAAGAATTTAAGGAAGGCGATATTCTTATTGAAAAAGGTGATGGGGTTTATGGTGACTATATACATAAAATTGATGATAAGGATTTTGTAATCTACAAAGGTCAATCCAGTCGAGAATTAATTGCCGGACGACAAATAAGAATAATCGGTATAAATCGTAATGGTCACATAATAAGTGGTGAGACGTGGGGACATTTTTACCGAAAAGCGACTGACGAAGAGATCAAACATTTTGACAAACGTCTAGATGAAAATGGGTGGTGTTATGATAAAAAGCACTTTGATTTCATTAAAAAGAAAATCACTGATAAAAATGAATTGAAAGAACGGTTGAAACAATATTTGTCTATTGAGACATCATATGATTTCTATAATAGGAAGGAAAGACAATGTTTGTTATACGCTGTAGATGAGTTATTATAAAATTCGTTCTGTGGCTTTCTTTTCTCTCAAATGTATAAGTTATCATTTATTGAAATTAAATGGCTCTGTGAGCCTTAAAAACAGCAAATATGAGATATTCCATTGTTTTAACTACACCAGTCATGCTTCGTGATGCCTACATTCTTAGGGTTGAGAATATTGATGGTAGAATGATACCGATTTTGACCTATAATCCAGCAAAGGCAAAAAGGTTTCGTTCAATCACGTCAGCTATGAAGCTATCGTCCGCGATACATCATAATACATTTCGGACATTTTATGTAACTTACGTCTAATTTCCTAGGTTCCTAGGACCAACAGTATACTAGTTTTTAATACTAGTTAACAAATTGTTTTTATTTTAATTATAAAAACAATTATATTGGCCCTAGATGATCGGTCCAACTGGAAAAAATTATTTTAGATAAATTAACATAAAATATTTGGAGAACAGAAATATTCTTTGTAACTTTGCATCGTTTTAATACATCATTAAAATGTAGCAGAAATAGTTAAAAGCTAAATAAAAACAATAAGACATGGGAAAAACAAGAAAAGATGTTCTTTCAGATGAGGAATATAACTTACTCGTTGAAGATTTGAGTTGTCGTTTACCTTATGGTGTTATGATAGCACCTTCAGACGGTCATTTCTATGCGGAAGAGTTATCTGTTATCAGTCTTGACGGTGCAGAGGGTGGCATAACACAGACAAAGGATGGAACCGCTACATGGTTGGTTTATACAATGCCGTATCTACGTCCAATGACCTCAATAACAGAGGATGAGAACAGACCTAATCAAGAAACCTTTGAATGTGTTGAGTGTGGTTATAAGGATAATGCAGATTTCAACGCAGCAAAGAATATAAAAAACAGAGTGTGCGTAACCGTGTTGCGTGATTCGCTCTTAAAACAACTTGATAATGGTGCTTTTGAGCCAAAGACTCTTAAAAGAGAGAAGGTGAAGGAAGTATTATTATCGTTTCGGAGAACCTTGCAAGAAACAGCAAGGAGTGAATGTAGAGAAGGTAGTGTGACTACTTTTGACTATGTTTAATTCTTCGGAAAGATTATACGATTATCAGAAGAAAAATTTTATGCCCTAATAAAAGAAGAAGTAGAAAAATACAAGACGCAGATGATGAATGTAGATTTATCCGGTGTCACTTTTGAGCAAGCTAAGAGCCAATTTGTTGATTATCAGCAAATGAGGGCATTTCCTAACTACTCAAGTTCAATTAACAATTTCCATAAAAACGACTCTCCATTGACAGAAGCAGATGGAAGCAAACCTTTGGATATCGTAAAAAAAGAAATATCAAATAAATATTTTCTTGCCGATTGGCAATTCCAAATTAGGACTGCCAGTAACAAAATTCAACTTGCCATTGTTATTCCAGAAATTAATAAAAACATATCATTAATCAAGAATGATATGATGAGGATGGGTTATTTTAATAGTGCTTCCCAGACACGCAACATACAAGGCTATGACTATGCCGTAATGCAGTTTGAGCCTAAATACCAAGACAATGTTTTGAACGATGTAAAGAACATGAAAGTCTTATATCATTCGACATTAACATCCAACATTGATAACATCATGCGAAATGGCTTTATAGCTTCGCATAAGAATAAAACATTTACTTATCCGGACAGAATTTATTTCTCTAAGGGTAATACCAATGTCCGAGGTTTAATTGACATAATAGTGCAACTTGCACAGACAAATAATGTCAGACCTAATGATTACAGCGTTATCGCCATTGACACTAAGTTAATTCCAGATAACATTAAATTTTATTATGACCCCAATTATGAGGATGGTGTTTTTACTGAAGATAATCTTCCGAACAGCGTAATAAAATCTGTAATATCATATGATAAACTAATTCAGATTGCAAGAGATATTGGATATAACATATAGGATTGTTTTTGTTTGACTTTTTAGCTGTGCCGGTCCGTGAGGATAGGTACAACTTTTTGTTTATTAACATTTCATTAACTAATTTTAATCCAAATTGTTTGGTAATATTAGAAAAAATGACTACCTTTGCATTGTCAAATAAAAACAGAAGATATAAAACATGAGTAGAGATTATCTTAACAAAAAAGAATACAACAAGTGGCTCAATACATTACAGAAGCATATTGAGACCACCTTGAAAGAAAATGGTGCAAACTATGAGGTAGTACCGTCTGTAAATGGAGAGGCTACAATTCATTATAATATCTGTGATGTACCTAATATCGGCAATTTCACAATAGGTGTTGAGCCATACGAGTGTGCCAAAGCCTATCATGGACGTGGTGTAAGGATATTGTCAATTTTTACAAGGTTTGACACTTTCAGAGACAATGATAAGAGACTGCCATATCAGGACAATTTGAATCATTTTTCCGGCAAATATAATTTCAGTAGTTTCTACGGAGAAGCTAATAATCTGCTGACAGCATTCTCAATCGCATTGCAAGCCATATTTGATATATCCAATAAAAATTAATTAATATGAGAAAGATATTATTGTTATTATTATTTGTCTTATCTATTGTCTCATGTGGCGATGCAGAGGTTAACGGTGTTGTGACTGGTATGAAACATATAGAGAAGCACGTTGTTGAGAGATATTCTCCGGTTATCCACCAATTTTATACTGCCGAGTATCCGGAGCAGTTCTTCGTTGAGATTGATAAGGAACGGTGGATAAATGTCACCGGAACAGATTATGGTAAGATGGCTGTCGGTGATACGGTCAGATTGCATCGTATTCCAAAATAGAAAATTAAAAATAGAATAGTATGAAGTTGAATTTTGTATATATCGGCAACGACTTGGACGGAAATCCAAAGACGGATCTTCCGACCGGAGAAATACAAGCTATCCAAGTGAAGTTTGACGATGGTGAGAAACACTTTATCCCCATCATTCCAAACCGTTGGGAAACCATAGACGATGTGAAGGAAGTCTGGGTGTACGGTCAGGGATGGTTTAAGTTGGGAAAACGTAAGCGTTACACTATTCCGGTATTTGATGGTGAAGCCGAGCATTTCAATGACTATCTTGAGAAATATGGCATTGATGTAATGTGCTATTGTCTCAATGGCGATAGTTTTAATCGTAGTGGAGATTGCTGTCATATACGGTACTGCAATGAATTCCGTACTTTATACCATTTTGGTGTGGAGAAATTCAACGAGTATTCCACATTGTTCAAGCAGATGAAGGAATTGCAGACAAAATGGTTTAAGGAGAAATATCTTCCATTGTTCAAAGAACATGGATGGGGTGATGGTATTATTGACGATTATATCTTTGAGCCTTGTTATACGATATATGGTGTTCCTTTTATGGTTATGGACGTTCTGGAAGACGAGAAGAAAATGGATAACCTATACCACAAAATCCGTTATTGGGAACTATACAAGAAGCACCATAAATATCCGGAGTATGAAATACGTAAACAAAAAGCCGTTGACTATAAGGGAGACCGCTCGTATGGAGATTTAAGGTGGGACACCGAGTATGATAATTTATGTGAATATGCGAATGAGATAGACCACATTATCCATACCGATATTACAAAACGGATAGACAAGGAGGTTGAGAATGGTTGCAGAAACTATCCTATACAGATGTCTGCAAAGATGAGAAAATTGTATGGAAAGAAAATCGAGGAAATTTACCAGAAGTTAGTTGAACTTAAATAAATTCAGATAGAAAATGACATATATAATCAAAGACAATAAGACAGGTTACCTCTATAAGACAAAAGAGGAAAATGTGTTGGAACAGACATTGGATATGTTGTCTCCGGTTTTTAGTAGACTGATGTCTTTTCCAAATGACAAACAGAAGATAACAGACTATTTTAAACTTGATATGGAGTATACATCAGTATCAAGATGGAGTTACAATAATATTCCGGAATTTGATTGGAAGTGTATTCTTTTTGAGGACAGCGGAGAGTTTCCAAACATAACCAAAATCCGCGATTACACTGCAAAGTATGGTTCTGTGATAGTCTATGTTACAAGAGGTGGGAATATTGCACGGAAGCCTTTGTTCGGCTCTGTAATACCGTCTTTTGACTCTATCATTGGAATTTATAGACAAGCATATATGAGAGGTGTTCCAAACGGTGTAGGCGCATATCTTATCACCAAGGATAAGGAGATAAAAAACATGATGGAGTTTTACAAATCCACATACCGTAAAGTATCATAGATGGATATTTATCCCTAAAATTCGCTTATAAATCATCATATTTGATTAGTTATCCTTTAACATTATTTTCACAAAAATATTTGGATAATTGATATTTTTATAGTACCTTTGCACTATTAAAATGAGAAAGTAATAACATGACAAATTCAAAGAAGATTAGAATACTCACCGAGTATATTGACAAAGGTTTGGGTGAGCAGGTAGTCCTAATCATCAGGGACAAGTGGAATTTTGACCCAGATGTATATCCCCATAAGTATGCTGTCCGTGAGAA
>NFZD01008914.1_pt1 | contig 17670 bp, 10 predicted proteins | sample 1095381 | NCBI WGS metagenome assembly NFZD01 (sample SAMN03609891, study PRJNA323583) | gut metagenome | isolation source: feces | host: Rattus norvegicus | place: Denmark: Riget | collected 2013 | reverse complement strand
ACCTTTGCCACATCTTCAACCCATTTCTTATTACAATAGTCTGATAGGGGCTTACCTCCATAGGTAAATGGGTCAAAGCGACTGTTGCGGTCATCGTGAATGACTTGCAAGCATTTCCGTATCTTCGTTGCCGTGCTCTGTCTGTCAGCGATATGGTTCTCTTTCCTTATTCGCTTGACAAGACGGCAGACCTGTTCGACTGACAGGTCAAAGGCAAAGCCTGTAAGGTTTCTGATACGAAGCATTGTTTCGGTTTTCAGCCCATCCGACATGAATTTCAGCATTCGATTGTTTTCACTTTGGATTTCAGCCAACTGCTTCATTGATTCGGTCTGCTGACCTAAGATGCGGTTGATGATGGTCTTGAACCATTTGAATATGGCTATCATCATCGCTGCTGATAAAAGGAGGTAAATGGCTGCTGTGACAGCCATCATACCATAGTCGCTGATTCCTTTTGCGACCTCTGTAACATTCTGTGCGTCCATCAATTTGTTTTTTTATAATATACTAAATGTTTATAATACAATCACTTTGTTATTCGTCTTTCCACCACCAATTCGGGTCAAGAATGATAAAGTTTACATTGCCGTTATTCAGTGATGCATCATCAGAGATATAGACGGTAAATCCTGTATCAGACTGATTCAATATAGAACCTTTCCAATTATCATCCCTGCCCGAAAAGAACACAAAGTAACCACTTGGCAATGTTCCCGACTTGAATGTAACTGCAAAGTTACCTGTGCTATTCCTAACCACAGTGAAAACAGAACTGATTGATGTACCATTCCACATATAGCCACTGAAATATGGGTTGCTCGGAGAGCCGTAAAGTGTGCCTATTGCCACGGCTCTTGGAAAACGACCTGTTGCTGCTTCTTTCTTGAAATCATCAACTCCAAATCTTCCTGTCAGCACCCACTCTGCCTTTCGGGTTTCAGAAGTGCTTCCTGTCCGCTCAAAACAGGTCATTTCAATAACTTCCTGTGGGGCGCACAACGCATAATAAGTTTCTGATGAAATAGTAACACCATTAATAATATCAAATGTATTTCCACTGATATAATATTTACCGCCACCAATCGCTGAACTATTATACAGGCGCACTACCTTACCTATATCCTCCAATTCATAGCCCATTGAAAAATATTTTCTGCCTGATGTCAAAGCTGGCAGATAGAATAGATTACTATCTGATATATCTCCCGAAAATGCCGTAGAGAACTGAACAACACCTTTTAGGCGCATATCTCCTGTTTTGCCGTTCAGGAATGCCATAGGATTGCCCTCTTTGTCTTTGGCTTCACTTTCCAAACGACCATTACGGAATATCCACCCTGCGATATTGGCATTTTCAGCAAGCAATAACTGTGTCGCCACACTCTCAAAAGAACCTCCAAAGGCATTCCATTTCGTGCTGTCAGGAGGGGCTATTGAACTGAACTCTCCTGCGTCAATACGAGAGATATAATACGCTCCATTGTAACGCACACAGTCAAGACGGTATGATGTGCCGTAATATGTTGCCGTGTGGCTATAATCGCCACGAAACACCATAGCAGGGCTTTTGCCGTCTGCACCGTCATTTCCATCCTTGCCATTTGTACCATTTCGACCTGATATTCTAACAGGGGTAGTCCAAACGGTTTTAAGAATGCCTTTTGAAGACTTCTTTGCTGATGTCATCCAAAGGTATTCTGCTATTCCAACTGTTGGTGTTGATGTTGACCAACCTGTTGGATTTGCAAGGGTATTGCTCAAAGCAGGAGGTGTTGTGGTCGATCCGTTCTTGGCGAAGCGCAATTCTGTATAGTCACCTGTCTCTCCTGTATCTCCTTTATCGCCCTTGTCTCCGTCTGTGCCATCAGCACCATACTTTGCCCATAGAGCAGCCTTTGCGTTGTTAGATGATGACCCAACGAAAGCCCCCCAAACACCGTATGTTTTCTTGCGATAGCAAACCCATTCATAAGGATAGGTTTCGCTGACCCCTGATGGGTCATCAGTCCAACCATTTGGCACATAGTCATCGTTCTGTGATATAGATGTGGGTGTTGAGGGCGCAGTATTCGTTGTTGTGCGCTGATAGATGTACTCATATCCGAAGCCGTCATCGCCTTGCCATTTTGACCACTGATATAGTGACCAATCCAATTTGTCAGCAGGGCTGTTGTCACAATAGATACCTATATATGCAGCAGGTGTTTCTCCGCTATTGTCAGACCAATCATTGGTTGTCAGGCTCTTGGCATATTTAATATGAACGTAAGCATTCTGACCATTAGTTCCATTTGCTCCGCTGTCACCCTTGAACTGACCCACGTTTACCCAACTGTCACCGTCCCACACATAAAGATTTTTACCTATTATATAGCAATCTGATGGGTCAGACGGAGGTGTCGGGAGGGCTGATTCAGAAGATAGCGTTCCTTTGATTTTGATAGATGTGCCATCCTGACCTTTTTCGCCCTTGATACGGCTGACCTGCCATTCTTCCCACAGACCGTTTCTCTTGCGTGATGTTGCCATCCATATAGTGGTTTCGTCACTTTCGTTGCTCCACTGTGTATTGGTGTTCGGGTGCCCTGATGGGGCTGTTGGATTTTCCTTCGATGAAAACTCAACATCAAAATCTGCCATATCAGTCATCTGTCGGGGAGCAGTCCACGCACTCTGTTGAGGGGCTAAACCGTCTGATGAAAAGATGCGTGTAGAAGCCCACAGTTTTTCTTCGCCCGATGGTATGCCGTCTGACCAACCGCTCGGAACAGGGTTAGCGTATGTTCCTCCTGTCGGTGTTGAGGGCGCAGTATTGGTGCGCTTGAAAACCGTGCTTTTATAGGCTGTGTTGGGGCTGATGCCGTCCTTGCCGTCAATTCCATCAGCACCATCTTTGCCGTCCGCTCCTGCCTGACCCTCTGACCCCTGTGCGATAACCTGCCAATGGTCAGTATCAGTGGGTGCTATACCGCTTGCTTCTGTTGGATAGATATAGCGATATGTAGAGATGCAGCCCTCAATGGTGTATGAGACTTCATCGCCTTGGAAATAGGTGTATGTAGAGTTATATACACCCCTATAACAGCCAATATAATTGCTGTCACCTGACAGGCTTTGAACGATAGTTCCTTTGAGCCTAAGTTTGCCGTCACCTGCGCTGTTGAAATCAAGGACATCGCCCAACTTCATAGCGTTGGCTATGAGGTCAAAATAACTGTTGCCTTCTGATGAAACAATCTTGTCTGTCGTGATGCGTCCAGGCAATATCTCTGTAAAGCCATACAGGGGAACAAAACTGCGCTCTCCGTCATATTCAGAGTTCAAGATACCGACCAACAGGTAATAATTGGTAAGGTCAGCATTAGTTTCAATCTTGATGGCTTTCTCTGACAGCATAAACGTGCCACGGGCTTCTTTTTTACCTTTCGTGACCTTGGCATACAGATAGTATTTCTTAGAGCCATCGCTCAATGTTCCGCTTGTGTATTCCTCCATATCCCAAAAGCGATATTCGCTCGGTTCATGCGAGGGGCTGATACTGTCAATACCCATAGTCAGGTGTTGCAGAATAGCGGCAGGGCAATGTATCTGTTGGGTCTCATTGTCATACGTGATATTCAGTTCCACAACGTTAGGGGCTTCCTTGCTGTCAACGAAGCGGAACTGAAGGCTCTCATCGCCCACAAGCATTGCCATCGTCTGAACACTGATAGGGGTAACGGAGTTCGTGAAATTATCGAGCAGGGCTTGCTCCAACATTGACAGCGTTTCCTTTGCGTCACGGAATCTGCGTTTCGTGAACTGCAAAGCGTCTCGGTGGTAATCCTCTGCGATAACCTCTGATGATGTCAGAGTTTGCAGGGTTGTGCCGAATGACCCTGTTACGGTGCTGTTGGATAACTCCAATTCAGGGCTGTGTGGGCTGTTGATATAGTCCTTAATGCCTATAATACGGATAAGCGCACCCTCCTTTTGGAAGCGTGCGTCCGTGAACAAAACATAGCCACCAAGCAATATCTTGCCACCTATATTCACCCAATCTCGCTTTGCCCATATACCGTCAAGCGTGCCTGTAAAGGTAAAGTTCTCTTCCTCGTTGTCATACAGGTAACGGACGCACTGTCGCATCATATCCCATTCTGCGCCTGTCTTAGGGTCGCTGTCTGTCTTATGGGCATTGATATACGCTTCGGGCAACATACAGTGAAAGACAGCGTAAGAATTGCCGTTCTTGGGGCAAAAGGTCTCGTTTGGCATTGTCTGACCGTCAATTTCCTGTGGCACGATTTCAAAGCGTCTGCCTTTCTTCTTGCCCTCCTTGGTGTCCTTGGCTTCGTGGTAATACTTGACTTCAAACTCCTTGCCTGACAGCATACCCGACTGAAAGATTATGGTCATTGTCTCGCCCTCAATCAAACAGTCTTCATAGTTGAGGGTGTCGGGAATGGAACTATCTATGATGTCATAGAAGTTATTTTCTGCGTCAACGCACACGACCTCTGATATAACACCGACACGCTTTGGGTAAATCTCTGTGCAATCAAGGCTATCCTCTGCAAGCGTGGAAAGGATCTTGTCAAGTCTGCGGATAGAGAACCCTTTGTCATCAGCAACGTATGTGCGTGCCTTGCTTTCATCAAAGCCGTTTTCGTCCTCAAATCTTTCTCCGTCATATTTCAGTGTGCCGTTCTTCGGCAGGTGTAACTCTGATGACCCATATTCGCTTGCGTCAATGTTATCCGTGCCACCCTGTGCATACAGGATTTCAATAGGTGGGGTATCGTTATAGTTTGACCTGCCGACACCCGACACAAAGCCGTTGCCCTTACCGTATGACAGGGGCAGCGGTTTCGTCTTATTGTATTCCACCTTATGCAAGGAAACGGTTTTGCCGACAATCTCAAACTCTGTGTCGAACTCCTCTGCCATCTGACCCAAAGCGTCCCAACAATAAGCGTGGTCATAGTTGATACATTTCTCTGCGCTGTCAATGTATTTGCCGACTTCCCACCCCTTATCTCTGATGTTCATATTGTCAACGAACATTTTCAGGTGCTCCTGCGGCTTTGCTGTCAGGCTAAATTTCAGGCGACCGTCCACAGGGTTACGGAACTTCCATATCTTCGCTTTTGCCTGACCGCTTTCAAGTGTTACAGTATATTCGAATAAGCGGCTGTGTTGCATTTTGAGGGCTTCAGGACGATTGAGGGAGTAACGTTCGCCCTCAAACTCAACGTAAGCCCCCAAAGGTATTTCAAGGTGTTCAGCCAAAGAAAAATACAGGGTCAGCGAGTTATCCCCCATAATCTCCCTGTGCCGATAACTGTTATCATCGACAGGTACATCTATCAGGATTGCACCGTTACTTTTATATATTTTCATCGTCTTTCAAATGAGAGTTATTTTATTCAAATTTGCTCTCTATTGGCTTTTCTATGTGCGTATGACTGATTATACAGTAATCACATTTTGAAGCCAACAGAGAGCCTAAAAACAGATTATGGCTTATTCGATTCCAAGTTCGGCACAGTCTGCGTCAACCTGCGCTTTGAGAGCAGCTCGAGTATTCAGATACTCGGTATAAGCAGCAATGTGCTTTTTCGCTTCCTCTCCTGTCTTTGAACCATACAGTCCAAGTTGGGCAGCGTTATACTCGTTGACGAGTTTCTGTTCATAGTTATGGTCGCACACCTCCGTGATGACCGCTTCGGTAATCTTGTTTGATGTGACAGGAGACCACACTGTGACCTCTTCGCATTGCCACTGCGTTCTCTGTTCTCCCTCCTGTGCGTTGCTGTCATCAGATGACGTTGTTACGGTTTCGGGGGTCTTCTCTGTGATGTCGAAACGATACTTATAGGAACCGTTACCGACAGCCTCCAATACGGAGGGCTTGTTGTCATAAAATGCTAACATACTCTTTTGGTATTAATAATTTGACTAAATTCTTTGAATTGCTGTGCGCTGCCCAACCAAGCCAAGGCGCAATGCCCTGCTTGAATGTCATCGGGCTTACAGGTGGCACACGCTTTGAGAGTTTTGATACAGCACGGCAAAAATTCTGTTTGATTGACTTGCGTATCAATTTCTGATGTCTGTAAAACTTATAGCCCACATAGTCAAGCGCACGACCGTGACAATCTGCCCTGTTGTCTGCGATAGGGAATATCTGATAGTTGCCTTTGACGGTCAGTTCAAGTTCGCCCTCAATGATGGGCTTGATGACCTGAAAGAACAGTGTTCTCAATTTCTCCTTGCTGTCAGACAGCACGATAATATCATCAGCATACTCGGCACAGTCAGCGTGATAGACTTCATTCAATCTATGCATCATATAGCACAGCAAAAGGTTGGCGAGGAACTGTGACAGATAGTTACCTATTGGCAATCCGTCCGTGCTATCAATGATTTCATCGAGCAGCCAAAGCAAATCTTCGTCTTTCAACTTGCGTCTGATGATACTTTTCAGCACCCGATGCTTGATTGACGGATAGAACTTTTTGATGTCTATCTTCAAACAATACAGGGGCTTTCCGTCATACTTGCGTATCAGTTTTTCCACATATCTTGCACATCCCTCTATACCCCTGCCTTTGATACAGGAAAAGGTGTTGTGCGTAAATGTCTTGCCCCATATAGGCTCTAACACGTTCATTATGGCATGATGGACTATCCTGTCGGGATAATAAGGTAAACGGTAAATTATCCTCTCCTTTGGTTCATATACGGTAAATATGTCATAATTGGAGGTTCTGTATGTCTTGGTCAGCAAAGCTTCATGCAAGGCAAGGATATTGGCTTCCTTGTTCTTGTCGTGAACACGGACACCGTAAGTATGAATTTTCCCACAGCGTGCCTTTTCATCAGCACGCTGCAGGTTCTCAATCGAAATTATCTGTTCGTATAAATGTCCTATACGTTTCATCTTTCTTTGCTGTCTTAATCGGGGTCTTCGATAGCCCATACAACAGGCTTTTCTACCAACACCTTTGGGTTTGTCGAAATGTTTTGCCAAGGGGCAAGGCTGTAGTTCTCTGTTTATGTTGTCAGGTTCGCGACCTGTTATCATAAGCATTTTATAGCATAGGTGAGAGCCGATGTTCGTATTCGTATTCGAGGGGGTGTTATTCGAATTCGCATAAGCGAGACCTGCATTCGCACCGTTATTCGCATTACCGCTGAACAGAAGCCCACAAGAACTACCAACCTGTATCAGTCTTATTCAAACCAATATCTGTTACCGTTTCCACGCATCGTAACCAATCTTGGGAACTTTTCCATTTCCCGAAGTTTCTGACAGATATACAAAATATCCTGTGACCCTGTAAAGAACTTACGTGCTTCGCTGTCAGGGCTGTCTTTCTTCATCTTGATTTTAACGAGCGTTTGACCTTTTGTGCCTTTCGCTTTACTGAAACGTGTCGGCACATCCTCAATGAAATCAACCACCCAAAATTGAGTGTTGACTAACTTTGATTGGGTCGTTTCATCGCAGTTAAAACTGCGGTTCTTTTCATCCCTTGGGATATGTAAGCAGGCAAGACTGCCATCATCAATAATATCAGCCATAATTCACTGTTTAATAGTTACACAATGGTCGGGGGCGAGGACGTGTTACGCTTCCGATGGTATAAAGCAAAGGCGAGAGCCGAAGGACGCATTCGCAGTCGAGGGGGCGTAATTCGAATTCGCAGCAGCGAGACCCGCAGTCGCACCGTTATAAGCATAACCGCCGAACAGAAGCCCACGCAATGCTTCGCCTGATGTTGGAATGTTGGTATAGTGATTATCGCAGAAATAGGTGGTTGAGCCACCGCCTGCCAACTTGGGCAATATCTCGCCACCAACACCAAACAGCACCTCTTTGATATAACCACCTACACGGTCGATATTACCAACGTGTGAGTAATTGGCATAGTTGCTGTCTTGGAAGTTTGCAGGGTTGTGACAGATGAAAGCCTTTGACAGACCTGTACCGCCATTCTCCTGTGATGCCGACACCTGAATGTTACAGCCGTCTGTCCACTTCCAAATGTGACCAAAGGGATTCTCTACACCACGGTAACGAGGAACGTCAAAGGTCTTTGATATGCTCTCGTCATCATTCTTCGCTGTATAAGGAACGACACCTGTGCGGTTTCCAAGACTGTCTGTGTGACCGCATGGAACAAACGGATAATTCCCATTGAAAGCTGTCCAATTACCCCATTCCCAAGTGGTTACTCCTGCACCAAGACCGCCCTGTCTGTAACCCTCTGATGTCGGCTCGCTATTGTATGATGCCTGACTGTTGAGCGTGGCATATTCAACAACGAAAAGCCAAAACAGGGTCTTGTGAACATCATAGGTGTAACAGTTCCACTCTGTGCTTCCGCTCTTGCGCTTTCGGGCATAACTGCGGAATGAGGTGCGGCTGATTGATGTTGCAGGGCGACCAAGGAACGAGTTATACTGACCGTCAAGGCTGCTGTTATTGTTACCGCCTCGGTAGTTCTCATTGATGTTCGCCACGGAGCATAGTTTTGAGGTGCTGCGCTCAACGGTTGCTTCGTATGCGGAAACATAAACCTTAGGCACAACATCATAGCCTGGGATTGGGAGTTCGGAAATCAGCACCCTGCGCTTCGTTCCCTCTGTCTCAAACTTTCGGTAGTGCATAGGTATCTCAACCATTACCTGACCACGCAATCCTGTGCGGTCATTGCCTGTCCAATCGTTGGGGTCAAGGTATTCAACCACCTTTCCGTCATCATCAAGCAGACAGCCACGCATACGGCTTTGGATAGGCAGCGACTTGTGCAGGTCTGTGTTGCCGATACGTGTGCAGGTGGGCGAACTGATAGTTGTGTCGAACTCCACACCGTATGCACATGATTCCTCCGCATAGGGGAGCAGCGAAGCGAGAGCAGCCTTTTTGCTCTCTCCGTCCTCGTCAAGCACCTCCACGGTCATTTTGTAGGGATTTGTCCCTGTTGCCAACGGCAGGTCAGAAAGACGTTTGCCGTTCTCAAACGCTGAAATAATCAGTTTCAACGTTTCTTCTTGTTCTGTTGTAAATGCCATAACTAATGGAATTAAAGTTAATACTATGTTATCTAACTCGATTACGTGAATCTGAACAACCGCCCTGATGACAGGCGCAGGCTGCTCTTGCTGTTTACCAATCTCGCAAGCGGTCTGCCGACTTCAACAAGAATTGTCTTGGCAAGGGCAGTATTGCAAGTTGGTATTATACTTATAACACTTTTACCCTCTGAAATTGGGGTAATTTTGCCGTCTGAGCTGACCAATGCAGCCCTGTTATCAGAAATAAAAATGATGTTTTTTAGAGCCGTTACAGGGCTTAATTCTGTCTTGATATAGACAGGCTCAACATTACTGATGGTTATTCGCTCTAAGCAGCTGACTTTCAAACCTGTTGGTATCAATCGCCCCATCATTTCTATAACCACATCTTTGGCAATCAGAGCCGTTTCTGCTGCGCTGTTAGCGGTTTCGGCAGCATCATTCGCAGCCTGTGTCGCTTCATTTGCCTTTGTCGTTGCGGTAGATGTCGCTTCTGTGGCTTTCTGTGTGTCTGATGTCGCTTTCTTACATTCCGCTGTGGCAGTGTCGCAGTCTGATTTTGCTTTCTTACATTCCGCTGTGGCAGTGTCGCAGTCTGATTTTGCTTTGTTGGCAGCGGTGGTTGCCTTGTCTGCATTGGCTGTTGCCGTGTTGGCAGCGATAGTTGCTTTGTCTGCATTGGCTGTGGCTGTCTTACATTCAGCCGTTGCCTGTTCTGTCGCTGTCTTGGCTGTCAGGGCTTTTGCTGTTGCGTCATCAGCCCTGCCGACAGCAGCCGTGGTCTGTTCCTCAACAAATTCAAGGCTGACCTTGACAGACCTGTTGAGGTTATCCGTTCCGATAACAAACAAACCTTTGAGGTTGTTGAATAACGGCAATTCTGAAATCTTTACTTTTTTCATCTTGTTTGGATATTATTAATTGTTAAACCTAAATGTTCCGTCCTGTGACAGACGCAAAGTCTGCCTGTTGGTAACGAAACGACAAGTGACAAAGTTATACCTGTCAGCAAGCATTTCGATAGCATACTGTCCGTCCTGCGTGAATACGATAATGCCGTCCTCTGATGCAAGCACTGTGTCATCATCAGCAATACGGAAGTCGTGCGTAAAGACAACGGTCAGCGTAAACTGCAACCATATTTTGCCCTCCACAAAGAAGTTCGTTACCTGACAGGATTTGTAATATAGGTAAAAGTCCTGTTCCAATGCACTAACCCAAAGAGTGCGTTCATCGGGTTTGGTCAGGTCATAGAGCAGCGCATCCCAATTCTTCCATAGTATGGAAAGGGTGGGGGCTGTCATCAGACAGTATAACTTTACCTCCTTGCTTTTATAAATGACCGTTTTAGGGTCGTAGATTGCCCCTGACAGCGTTTTTATGTTGCGTAACATATTCGTCTTCACATCGGGGGTTTTCGTTATCTCTGACAGCGTTCCTTGCAATAGGCGAACACCATATTCAGAAAACGGCAGACCGTCAAGGGTGTAACTATCGTCATTGGCTATTGTGCCTTCAGGCGATTTATAGGTATAACCGTCAAGCGGATAATCATCTGCAAATTTTAGGGTCATCAGAGCGAAATCTCCCACCCTTTCTGATACCTGAACGGAAACAAGACGCAATTTGTAAACCCTGCCAATATATGAAACATCGAACGTATGGTAAGAGCCGTCTGACAACATTTCTATCAGCGAGAAATAGCGTCCGTATGATTCCGTTATGGCGAACTTTATCTGCACGTCTTTCGTATTGAGGACAGGGGATAGGAGGTCAGCTTCCACACCGTCCTCCTCTTGCCAATCATTTGTTTCAACGGCTTTGAGGGCTGGCATAGCGACCAACTCGTTATACCCTCCCTCTGTGATGTAAACCCCATATACGGTGTATGCATCAAATCCGTCTATGTAAAGTTTTCCTTTCATATCGCCTATGTCTTGATTTTTATGCCTTTCAGTGCAATGTCATTGACAGTATCTTTTACGGCTTTGATATTGCTTTCTAAGTTTGCCAACCGCTGTGGAACATCATCAGTGTTGCGCTCTATCTGCTGCACGCTCTTTAATATCAGATTTGTGCTTTGAACTAACAGTTTGGTGTTCTCGCTGATGGAATAGGTGTGCCCCTGTATGACAGTCGCCCTACCATTGAGTTCGTCAACGCTCTCTTGTGATGCGGTGGCGATACCTTTCTTGCTCGCTTCTCTTGTCGATTCTTCCTCTGACAGATTGGTATAGCCTGTCAGGTCAGCAAGACGGTCTCGTTCCTCAATCATTCCGTTGGTAATATTGTTCCACCAATTACGGTAATAATTGAGTTGGTCTTCTGTCAGTTCCTGATAACTGCCATCCTCATTCATCATGGCATCCGTAACACTGTCATACCAAGCCTGTATCTGTTTATCAAACTTATTGCTAATGGCGGCACGAAGCAAAGCCCTCTGCATCAATTCTTCAAAATTATCGGCAAAGTCCTCTGCGCTTGTTTCCATGTCCATCAGTTGGTCAATGAAACTATCACGCAGGCTTTCAAACGAGGTGTTCATCAAGTTTTCCTTGATTTGGGCTGTCAGTTCCTCAATCTTGCCCGCTTGGTCAGCGTACTGTTCAAAGTAATCGCTCTTGTCATACTTGCCTTGGTCAAGCATTGATGTCCAAACCTGCGGCAGATAGGTACGTATTTGTTCCATCTGTTCAGGTGTCAACTTTGACCAATCAGCCCATGAGCCTCTATTCAAGTTCGTTCCCAATAGTTGGTTTACTAACTGTGTATAAAGGTCGCCCATATCCCAATAGTAAGCATTGGAATGGTGTGCTGAATGATAGCCCTGTTGAGCATTCAGAATTTGACGCATGTTCTCATTCTGTCGCTCCTGTGCTTTCAAGGCTTTCTGATAGTCTGTGATAGCCTTACCACCGTAATTTTTATCAATACTGTCTTTCAGTTTGTCTATCGAATGTTGCAGGGCTTCATTCTGATTGGTCAAACGCTCTGTGGTCTCGGCAACTTCTTTGGCATTGCTGTTGGTAAACCAAGAACTTATACCGTCTGATGACAGCGCACCGAATGACAGAACCGAACCGATTGCCCCTGTTATGGTATCTATGATGTTGCCAACACCTTTAATCAAAGAACCGACAATCTGCTCAATAAACTTGCCTGACAGGATATTTTCAAGTATGCCGTTGACAGCATTCAATATGGTATCTATCAAAGACGAAATGAGTGTTCCGATACCGTCTTTCAGAATATCCAATATCTTCAAGATAGCCCCTATGATTTGGGCAATGAAACCTGCTTTTGAAAGACTGTCAGACAAAGCCCCCACGGCATCCGTTCCTGCTTCGCTAAGGCTATCTCCCATTTCTTCTGCGCCCTCTTTGATGTCTTTGGTTGCTTTGCCAACCTCGGAAAGGGCTTTCAAACCATCAATACCACCCTGCAACTGTTTGAAACTATCCCAAAGAGATTGCAGTTCGGACAGACCTGTATCTTGGAGGAAATTATGAATATCATCAATAGGCTGCGTTACGGCTTCCGATGTCTGTGCAAGTTTCTGACCGCTTGAAGTGACCTTTTTGTTTGCGTCTGTGACAGCCTGACCTCCCTGCGATAACTGTGTCATCAGATTGCTTACTTCTCTGTTGAGGGCTTCCACTTCTTCGGGCTTCACGTTTGGATCTTGACGAGACTGTGCAAGTTTGCGCTGTGCGTCTTGCAATTTTGGCAGCAGGTCATTCTCCAAAGCCTTGTATGCAATGGTTGCCTGTGTCGCTTCCTGTAAGGCTGTCTGATAGGCTGACAGGTCAGCAGCGAGGTCTCGCCATCCAAGGTCGCCTGTGGAACCAATCTGTTGCCTGATGTTAGCCATAGCGTCAATAATCTGCTTCTGTTGGTCAGCCCCAAGGTTTTGGAACTTATCAGTATTGACAAAGGCTTTCAAGTCTTCAAGCAACGGAGCAAGGCTTTCTTTCATTATACCGCCCACGTTACCAAAGACCTGATACCAATCAATACGAGCCATAATAGCGTTGGCTTCCACAGATTGCTCTATCTGCTGTTGTTCCTTGCGGAGGGCAGCAATCTGCCACTGCTTGGTTTCCTCTGTTTCAGATGACCGCTGCACCTGTTTGATGCGCTCTGCGTATTCGGTTGCAATAGCCAATTTCTGTTCTTGGAATGTGCCGTATTGTTTCAGATAGTCAAGCATTGCCTGTTGCCCTGACCCATACAGGGCTTGAAGTTCCTTTTGTCTAATCTGTTCGGCAATCTTCCCATAAGTATTAAGCATAGACTGTTGGGCTTCCGTCAAATCTTCCGCTGTCAGATGATTAGGGTTCTTTTCATCAAGCAGAGAGTTACGGTAAGCTAACTGTTCCTCTTTGGTCGCCTTGGGGTTCTCATTGAGCCATTCACGCAGTTTATTGTCGGCAAGGGCTTCTATCATATCCTGCATACGCTTGCGGTTTTCCTCTGTCAGCCGTCTATAATGCAGGTCAATAGTCTGTCGGGTCTTGTTATAGCCCTCGTCTAACATATCTATGCGCTGTTGCTGAATATCCAATTCAGATTGGCGCACGGCTGCTGCCACATCATCAGTATATTTCTGTATAGCCTTGTTGCGGTCAGCCGTTTGGTCGGCAATCTGCTTACGCTCTCTTTCAGCCTGTTTCTTGGCTTGCTCTGCCTTGCGCTTGCGCTCCTTTTCGTTGGCTTCGTTCTCTCGGGCGATACGCTCATTCTCTGACTGTTTGTTTTCAGCTGCCTGTGCGTATTCTGCGCCCCTCTGTAAGAGTTGCTGTGTGGTATAGAATTTACCACTAACATAAACCCCTGGCTGTTTGTCTTTGATGGCTTGGTCGCCCAAGGCAGAAAATTTTGCTGCAAGTCTTTGCAGTTCGGGAAGTTCCATGCTTTCCATCCACTTAGGAACTTTGGCATTGAACACAATATCAAAACCGATGGTATTCTTGTTATACTTCGACATCAGGTTTTTAATGTTCGTGTATAACTTGTGAACATCATCGTTAGCACCCTGTAATGACCGCATTGTTGCATCAACCTTTTCACTCCAAGTCATCGTTGATTCGCTTGCTTGTTTTTCGGCTTCGGCAACCCTATTTATTGCAGATGTGTTTCTGTCAAGTTGTTCTTGTAAATTCTGTATGGCATCAGTATAATTTTTAACGATATTCGTGTGATTGAATAGGTCATCAGTCAGCCATTCAGAAGATATTGTTTCTTCACTGATACCCATATCTCGCATTTTGCCCTGTATAATGGAAAATATCTCATCAAGTCCTTTCTGATACTCATCGCCTGTCTTCCCTGCTATTTTTGTGATATTTGATTGAACAACATCGCCAATTACCATGGCTATTGCAGCTGACTTGTCTTGAATTTCCTTATTACCTGATATAAAGAACCCTCCTGTCATTGCTGATGACAGTTCTTCTTCTAAATTTTTATTTGCATCAGCAATTCCATTTTGGTAATCTGTCATAAAAGTGTCAAGGGCATTGGCTCTCTGTCTTTCGATTGCCTCCTGCTTAATCAATTCTATTGCCTGTTCACGTTTCTTATTGACGGTATCAATGTTATCGCCCTCTTTGATTTGAGTTATGCCATACTCTTTCAGTATATCATTCAGTTCATCAGTGACCTTTTTGTGGGTGCTTGTTCCCTCTGTCAGACCTTTTAGCGTTGTGGTAAGGGTGTTTATACGGCTGATGGTGTTGGCGGCAGTATCGCCAAACTTCTTCGACATTTCCGTTGCCTTTGAGGTTGAGGAACTGAAAGCCGTGAACGCTGTGATGGCGGTTGCTATGACCCCTAAAATAAGACCTATTGGGTTCGACATAATGGCTGCTTTCAGACCGTTCATCGCTGCCGTCAAAAGGGTTGTCTTGGCAGCAGCCATAGCCTGTGCTGTGCTTAACTGAACACCCGACATCGCAGCAAGTTTCTGTTGCAGGGCTGCTTCTGCCATCAGCATATTGTTGATTTTCTGAACAACATTCATAGTGATGACAGCAGCCTTGTAAGCACCATATCCTGCCACCACTGACAGGATAACAGACCCAACCGTTCGCCAATTCTCAACGAGCAAAGCGATAACACCTATACTGTCTGATATGACCCCCTCGCTGCTCTTTCCAATCTCATTGAACATCTGCTCAACGGCATCTTCAAGATTGGAAATCTGACCTGTGATAGACTTCGACTGTGCTTCCATCAAGCCACCAAACTTACCGCCCTCTGATGTCAGGGCGATAATAGCCTTTTCAACTTCGGGGAAGCCCACCTTGCCCTCTGTGACAAGCGTCTTGACCTTGCTTTCTGTAACACCGAACTGCTTGGCAAGTTCCGCTGTCAGGGGTATTCCTCGCCCAAGGAACTGATTGAGGTCTTGCGTGTAAAGGCGACCCTGTACCATTGTGGTGCCATACAGATAGGCAAGGTCATTGATAGGTATAGACAGACCTGCGGCAATGTCGCCCAAGCGTATCAGCGTTTCATTGACCTTTTCCACTTCGACACCATAGGCAAGCAACTGTTTGGCAGAGTTGGCTATGTCGCCCATATTGAACGGTGTCGTTGCTGCTGTCTTTATGAGTTGCGACATCAACGCATCAGCCTGTGCCTTTGAACCAAGCATAGTGTTGAAAGCGATTTCCAACTGTTGGAACTCGCCCCTGACCTTTGCGACCTCTGTCACATATTCTTTCAGTTTGGCAACAGCAAACACCCCTGCCATAGCCGTGCCTACCTTGCGCAGGGCATTATCCATCTTATTGCCCTCGCTGACAGCCGTTGAGCCGACATCTTCAATGATGCGCTTGCTCTGCTGTGCGTCAATCCTCAACTGTGAGTTGTCGAGGGTTACACCATAATTTATTCTGCCATTATCTCGTTGCATCAATCAATCGAATTAAAGAATTGTTTTACTGCTTCCTTGTTTTTAGGGTCTTCCGCATTAATCACGTCCTGTCCCTCTGATGACCTCTTACGCTTCTCTTTGTCATAGTTATATGATGGCAATGTCGCTCCAAGAAGAATGAGGTTTGAATATGACAGGTCATATAGCACATAATCCATTGAGAATTTGAAGCCCTTGACCACTCCTGCGACTATTGCCCAAACGCTGTCGTTCCTGTCTCCACTTTCGTCTGTCGCAGAAGATTGACCTCGGTCAGGAAAGTGGTAAGAGCGAAAAAATCTGCCAAGTCCATACGCTGTAGAAGCATTGCTATCAGACTGTGCAGTTCCGTTGGGGTATAAGTGTCGATTATTTCCTGTGCAAGTGCTTCCTTTTTGGTTAGCGTCTTACGCTTACGGCTGAATAGCCGGCTAAACAACCCTTTTTGCGCTGTCTGTGGGTCGTTTGCTTTATCGTTGATATGACGTGCGCCCAATATCAGGATGGCGGCAATTTCGCCCAAAGGACGGCAATCCTTGGCAACGGCAAGGCATTCAGAAACAATGCTCTTGTCATCAAGTTTACGTTGGGGTAAACGTGAAACAGCCTCCGACACGAGTATAAGGGTCGCTATGCTCGGTGGGGCTGCTTCATATTCTTTTCCTCCTATTTTCACTTTCGCTGCTCTTTGGAGGATGGTGTCAGCAGCCTTTTCTTCAAGTGTTTTAGCCATAATTCTATTAATTAAAAATGTTTGTTGCAGGGGAGGGAATCGAACCCCCGACCTCCACCTGATGAGGGTGGCGAACTACCACTGCTCTACCCTGCGATTTTTTACTAAGACAGGGGAACTGTAACATCGTCAGATGAAGCCCCCCTGTCCGCAAGTATAGCCGTCTGTTTTTACAATGAATACGGCAGGTTATTTAGCCTGAATGAGCCGTCTTCATTCAGACGGAAAGCCCACAAACTTATCATTCTTAGGAAGCGGACTTGGTGTATTCCTTTACGGTCTTTCCAGTCTTCGGTTTCAGGCAGCGTGCAATATATTTGAGCATCTTACCTGTATCGGTTTCAAAACTCTCTTCAACACGAACCGAAGAACGCTCAATGAGGAAGCCTTCTGTTGTTTCATCCTCGGGAGTGTATCGCCATGCGTGCTCTCCTGTGATTACTCCATCGTTATCAGTAAAAGGTCGAGTGACACCTTTCTTTACGAAAAGTTCAAACTCCAACTGATAGGTGGTCTTACCTGTGCGGCTGTCAACAACGTCGCCACCTTCCTCTGTTGCCGTGGTTTCCCGTCCTGCTGTCGGTGTCAGTTTCAACGTTCCCTCTTTGGGGGTGTCGATAGCAGTCCATTTGGGTGATTCTGCGGGTGCTCCGTCCACGCACGGAGTGGTTTCAAGCAAACCTTTACCCCAAGATAAAATTGCCATAATGAAACGTATTAAAATTTGTACTAATTGTTCTTTTGAACGACAGGCTGAATGACGAGTATATCTCCGTCTTCTGTGGTCAGGATAGGTTCGTAACCTTTATCCTGACCATCATCAGCGGCATCTATCATTGCTGGCTGCGGTGTCATCAGCGGTGCATAGTCATCTCCATAATACTGATAGTATAATTTGATGACCACAAAATGCTGATTGATTTCAGGGTCGGCTTCTGTGTAAATGGTA
>NFZD01013608.1_pt1 | contig 17776 bp, 7 predicted proteins | sample 1095381 | NCBI WGS metagenome assembly NFZD01 (sample SAMN03609891, study PRJNA323583) | gut metagenome | isolation source: feces | host: Rattus norvegicus | place: Denmark: Riget | collected 2013 | reverse complement strand
GATGAATGGGGAATGAATTGGGTAGACTACTCTGGCCCTGGCTGGATTCCGATTGAAAAACTTGGCTTAACAACTACTCAATATCGTGATACGAACGGCGACGGAGTTCTTGAACCTTTTGAAGTCCGTGCCTATGATGTAGACTTTGATAAGTTGACGGTTTATAAAGAAGCGGTTCCTTGGGAATATGAGTATAAAGCGGTTGTAGTTTACACCGGCGCGACCTCTGGAGCAGCAATTTCCGGCTCTAATATCCTGTCAGCCACTGAAACAGTGCATTATTTGGACACTGAGTATAATTTGACTCTGGAGCAATTTACTTCAGAGGATAAAAATACTACTTATTTGCGTATTGATAACCTGAATAAGAGCGTCCACGATAACAACCCTGAGACTGGCGAGAATTATAGAGAGTGGTTCGGGACTTGGTGGATTGAGAGAGCAGATGGCAGCTACTATCAAATCTCTGAACCTTACCATAAAGGACCTTTCGCCATCAATAAATTTTTGTTGAATCAGATTCAAACCTTTTACGTACAATGCTATGATCCTGACCAAGTAGATCCTGGTGATTCTGGTCAGTTGATTCAAGTTCCTGAAGTCGGCAACTTGTTTAAAGTGGTTATCACCGCGGATGAAGGCGACCTCTCAGTCGACTGGGTTGGCCGCGATCATTACAACTACGATGCAAATGGCACGTTAAAGGACGCCGCTTGGGACATTGACCAGACTCTTGAGCCAGAACTTCACTGGTTAGATGGTAAACTGGTTGACTATAACATCATGTTCTATTATGGAAAAGATTGTAAGGAAGAAATTCCAAGCAAAGTAGAAAAAGATTCTTCCATTACAGGAACAGGTACTTTGAAGGGCATTGATTCTTCTATGCTTCATCAAGTATGGTGGGATACGGAGCGTAACGTAATTCACTACAAAGTACGAGAGAAGTATGATGAAACTAAGACCGACAATACCTTTATGATGGTATTGACTACCACTTCAACCAAAAAGACCTTTAAGATTAAGAAAACCATTACTTTCACTAAAGACGGCGACCAGGGAACCCAGGGTTCTGACTGGGCGGCTCCAATTTGGCCATGTAACTATCTGCACGCGCCGAATGATACCGAAGAAGGCCCTTATGTGGAAAAGATGGATTATCTTAGCCCACTGGTCTTGATTCAAGACCCAGATACCGGCGCCTGGTCTCAGAGAGATGATGATGTCGATAGAGACTTCTGCCATCGTGTTTTCTTACGTCCTTTCGTTACCAAAAACGGCCGCTTAATTGAAAATATCGACCCACATGAGGGTTATTTCTATCGAGTGTATTGGGATGTCCGTGAAGTGTACAATCATGCCAACCCATTGGTAAAACGCTCTTCTTGGCTGCGCCTTTACCACGCGGCGGATCCAATGGTGCCGGCAAGCCAAGACGTTGTAAGAGTGTCTGTTAAACAGGGTAATGTTTATAAGAGAATGATGGAAGGAAACGTTTATGATGAGCAGACTCGCCTGTACGAAGCAGGTAATGCAGTTATGCTTGATTCTGACGTAAACGAGAATGAAAAAACTCCTGATGGCTTACAAGCATATTCAGTATATCCTTCTCATCAGTTCTTCCCAAATGCGGTCGAGAATTACGGCGCGGTAGAAGTTCGTTTCTTCGACAACCTGAACAACGGTACTGGAGCTTCTCTTGAAGAGTGCTTGTATCGCTTTATCGTTAAGGCTCAAATTGAGGTCTACCTTGGTCAGTACGACCATGCTACCCAAACTATCACTACTGCAAATGCTCAGCGATTGGCGACAATTAACTCCTTCTATCCTGTGGATATTTTCTTTGATGCCGATAATAAAGGTATTAGAGTTGGAGATATTGCCACTAACTGGCCTCGCTACTGCGCATATGACGCAACGGGTTATAATCCAACAACTCCTAACGAACCTCTATTCTTCAAATATGGACCTCTTCTCCAGAATGAGAAAACTAATTGGCGCCCAGAAAACTGGACTCCATTGACTCAGACTTTGGAAGAAAGACAGCGGGAAAATGCCCAAGTAGAATATTGGTATCGTCCAAAGCAGCATTTAAACTCTACTGAAGGATTCCATGGAGTTTTGGCTACTCAGCCAGGCTTAGGTCCTTTTGGTAACGGTTGGTATTTGCGTAACCAAATCATGTACTTGAATAACTACGGAAATGTAGATATCAATGCATGGGATGGCCAAGGAATCGACATGAATGAAGAGAATGGTACGATTTTCGCACCAACTATCGGCGCAGGCTATAAGAACCCTTATACAAATACCTTTACCGGTGTTTTAATGGGTATTGACAAGAGCCAGAAAAAGGGCGACGTTGGTGGCATGATTGGTAATTATGACCAAGATGCTATGGATTCCTCTCCTTATATTGCTGGTATTTATGGCTACCAAAATGGTGAATCATCTTTTGGTATCATGGAAAACGGTACGGCATTCTTTGGTAAGGCTTCCGGCGGCGGTCGAATTATCATCGACGGCACAAATGCGACAATCTACGGCGGCGCGAACGGTATTTTGAACTCTCCATCTATCGGCGACGATATGTGGAACTGTATGCGCTTAACATTAGTCGACTTAACGCACGCAACTTCTGGCCAAGGAACTTCTCAGGATTACGACTTTGATGGATTCTATTCCATTTTGCAATATCCTTATGAGTATGTAACTGATGCAGATGGTAACCGTGTTCCAATTCCCGTATATGACGTAAATCCTGCCACTTTGACAGACGCAGAGAAAAAAGCTCATGAGATTCAAGGCGCAACTATTATTGATACTAACCATCGAGCACTTACTATGGAAACTGTTTTGAAATATAAGGTTGATAACGGTATTGATAATGATTTGACTTATCTGTCTGATGGCACCATTGTAACTTATTGGTCTGCCGACGGCATTGAATACAATGTGTTGATGCCAAAAACTGAAGCAGTCTTTACGGGTGTAAAGTCAGTAAACGGCACCTATATTACTCAAGGCTTTAATGGTAAGTATTACGAGGCTCCAGCTATCGGCGACAACGGCGCCACATTAGGCCAAAGCCGTAATGCAATGCCATGGTGGTATCGTTATATTTGGCAGAATGCTTATATTCAGCCAGGTATGGCCGGTAACCTTAGAGCGTCTTATGAAAAAGAGTTCCCAGGAGCTTTGCCTTGGTATACCGATATTAAAAACGACTATCTGCGCCTTGCTCACTATGCTACTCTTCCTTCTTATTACTATCCAGAGAAGAGCATCAAAAATGCTATTGATGCTGGAGTCGGCATTGGAGCCGATGAACAGATTTTAATGGCCGACGCAGAGAACGATGGTCTGGCGACAAGCGATAAGAGACATCATTATCGTATTAACTATTTTGATCCAGAAAACGGACATATTATTGACAGATACCCTGGTTTCGATGAAGAAAAATTCAAAGAGCAAATTGAACATTTAAGCAAAAAGACTGGCTGGGATGTTGGGAATTTGATTGAATTTAGAACCGACGCTATTGTCTTAGATAAATACCATAAGAGTAGAGAGATTGAGAGCGCAGCTTCTGGTACTACAGTAAGTCTTTCTGGTTTCGGTGCTTCTCGTGCTTCTACTACCCCTGCTATCGAAATTGGCCAGCATATTAGAGGCTTGCACCCTGGTTTGTTGCCATGGGATAGCTATAACTATGTTATGGAGCATTTGAACATCCCTGGTGATCGTAATTTTATGGTTACCTATGATGGTACTCTCTGGGCAATGAACGGCGTATTCATGGGACTGGTTCTTGGTTCTAACATCGTCGGCGGTCGTATTCAAGGTGCTGAATTAGGTATTGGCGATAAAATTGCGGATGATCTGCCTATTTGGGTCCATATCACTCCATGGCAGTGGGAAAATTCTTTGTCAGAATATGCCAGAGAGACTCTATCAGAGAACTACCCTGACACTTTTCCATCTACTGACTGTAACTGGCCATATTTGATTGCCCCAGTTGAGACAAAAGTTAAATTGTCAGAAATCCGTCCAAATTTGTCAACCGCTTTCCAAGCAGATGATGACGGTGTTGTTGCATCTGATATTAAGATTTATGGTGGTTCCATTGATATGGGCCACTTTCATATTACCAATGAAGGTGATATGCATCAGTTTGGGCATTCAAACTTTATTGGCCCTACCCATATTTACGGTTCTCTTGGTATTGGCCCAGGTCTAAACGTTGATCAGCCTGAATATGCCGAGGACATCAAAAATGCCCAGTTAGGCAATATTTTCCAGACTAAGGGCAAGATTGGTCTTGGTATTACTCTACCGAAGAAAACGGATATTCGTTATCATAAAGCTGTTAATGCTAACGAAATTATGGAAGGCGCCAGTTATTCCGTAGCGGATGCCGTTGAAGGAACCCAAGGGTTATATTCCCCAGCAGGAGTAATCCGTCCTGGTCAAGGAGATACTATTGAGAATCTTTCTTTCTTTGGATTAGATACCACTACGAAAGATTTTCCTGAGCAAAACGAAAAAGATAAAACAAAGGTCTTACAAGGACACTTTTGGCCTATGCATTTTCATTTAGGATACTGCACTGGTGATGCTCAAGTTGGAGGAGAAAGTATTTCTGGCGTTTTAACTTCATACATGACGGTAATGGATCAATTTATGAACAATTCTATTACTATTCAAACAGGTAAAGATAGTCAAAATAAACATCCATTAAGCCAAAGCTCTTCTAACTATTTTAGAGTAGGACCATTTGGCGCAGAGGGTCAGTTGTGGTTCATTCGTAAATCTTTTCAGTCTCAGACATCTCAAACTCCAATTACAGATGACTATTATGTTGGCCGTTTTGGCTTAGTTGACCGTAAGGGCGATGATGTTGCCAGTAATACCGATCAGTTTGCTATTGGTATCACTTCTTGGGATACCGCACCAGTTCTTTTTAGGTCCGATGGCGAAGGTGCATTCGACGTCCGCGGGCATTTAAGAATTAACGCCCGCGGTCGAGGTGGCAATGCTACGAAAGGCGGCGACACTTGGACAGGCGGCGTTGGTTATGGTTGTCATATTAAGATGGGTACGATTTTTGACGAGGGCAATGGGGCAGACCCTCCGTATGCTTCCAATTTGCTGTACGCAGGAACTTGTATGGGTCCAATGAGTTTCGGAGTTCAGTACGATACGAAGGGTAACAAATGTGCCTTAGAGTACACTCGTACTACTCCGGTTAACGGTAAAATGGGCCTTGAGTTGAGACCAGACGGTGATAACGGCGGCGCAAATGCTCGCGTATCTTTATGGGGTAAAAATTCTGAAGTGCATCTATGGTCAGGTGAGAAGGACGCTTCCAATGATGAAGGACATCCTTTGAATACAAACTCTGCCCTTTGGCTTAATGCTAAAGCTGGACACGGTTCCGCGCGTTTGGTAGCTCGCGAAGCAATTTCTGCTTTGCTTGGCAAAAGCCCACATGAAATCCTTCAGGAAAAAGATCAGGGTTTTGGAGTAGATAAAAACAACCTTGTTTTGAGCCATACAAAATTTGTTAGAATTTCAGGAAACGGTAATTATATGACTGACTATGTCGGCGTAAAGGGAGATAAGGTTGGTTTTTACGGTGTATATGCTAAAGAGAATAACCAAGAGAATATCTATGCAAGATTTGCATAAAAATAAGGCGCCCCTCAATGGGGCGCCTTATTTATATCTATTTATTTCTTGTCTTTTCCCATTCGTATATAACTACGAACAAGGTCGGTAAGTTCTGCGCGGGTGATTTTATTCGGCAATTTCCAATAAAGATAGTTGTTTACAACTTGGCTCGGAGTGGTCTTGCTTTCTGCCTTACGAGGTTTCCAAAAAGCATCCCCGTATCTTCCAAGCATAATTTCGCCGATTTCGCTATATAGCAGACCCTGGTCTACCATGTTGATCAAGTCAATGTCCATAGGGTCTAAGTATCGAGCGATACAATCTTCCGACCAGATATTCCAAAGATGGGTATAGGAACCAATGGCTCGCCCTCCGCGAGCAGCTCTCCAACTATCTCGGAGTTGGGGCTCTTTTAGAATAAATCGCCAAACTTTAATCCATAGGTCAGGTAATTTAATGCCAAACAAGGAATTTTGGCGTTTAATCTTAGCCCACTCCTCTTTCGTTAAATTCTCTACCCATTCGGTAACGATATTGTCAATCTCTTTGAGACACATATTTGCTGCTGCTTTGGAGTCGCTATCATCCGGGTTGGTTAGTTGGTCAATTTGCCACTGTTCCAAGCCATCATAAGCGACAATTCGGTTGTCATCGCACAGTAAGGGCAATTCACCATTGCCGCTAAGAATTGGATTCATATTTTGACTCCTTTCTTTATTTTCTATCTATATTATACAATAAAAATTTTTTTGATGCAACTTTTTTATTTTTGGCATTATAAATTTCTTTTATTGTATACAATAAAATTATCAGGAGGTTTATCCATGAGAAATTATCCTTTCGCCCGCGGACACGTGCGCATTAAAAAGGCTGAGCCGATTAAACCGGCTGAGAAAGTTGTAGAAGAAGTAAAAGAGGAAATTCCTCATACTACTTCAGCCCTTCTTCCTGTAATTAAGGAAGACGTTGTTTCCCCAGCTAATGAAGAAGCTATGGCAATTACTACCGATGAGGCAGTTGCCGAGACGGCGGCTGAGGAGCAGCCAATCCCTAAGAAAAAGAAAAAGAAAAATTCTTTTCAGAAGTAATCTTTTTCAGAGCAAAAGGAAATAAAAAGGAGAAATACTATGAAAATTGATTTTGAAAATGTACGCGACGCGTACCGCCCAGGAATCCAGGCTATCCCTAAGGGCTCAGGTAAGTATTTCTGCTCCAAGTGTCACAAGACACTCGATGAAAAGCAGTTCTTCAAAACTTCAAGGGTGGATAAGCACCCATCTGGAGTTCTGCCTGAGTGTAAAACTTGCGCCACGATGGTCGTAGATGATACCGATCCATCAACATTCCTTCCATTACTGAAGGAAATTGACGTTCCATATATCCCCGGCGAATGGCGTGCTCTTCTTATGAAGAAGGACGCCCGTAGTTCTTCTATCTTGGGTAAGTATGTCAGTAAGATGCGACTTAACCAATTTAAGAAACGTAGATGGGCCGATAGTGAATGGCTGGTGGCGCAAGAGAGTGAAAGTCTTCTCGCCGCAATGAGGCAAGAAACCGATACTGAAACCGAGGCCGAGCAGAAAGTCGATGAAATGCTCAGTTTTGGTGATATTAAGAAGCCAGAGATGGGCGCCATGACCCAAGCTGTGCCCGCAGCGACTTTGTACGGTTTGACCCCAGAAACTTCTAAATATGGCTTGTCTCAAGAAGAAATTGACAAGTTAAAATTGGACTGGGGCGAAGATTACACTGAAGACGAGTTCTTGAAATTTGAGCAGCTTTTGAATGATATGAAAGAAGCATATATTATTCAAGACCCCATCGCAATTTCAAACGCAAAAATGATTTGCAAAATGACTATCAAAATGAACAAATTCCTTGATATTGATGACGTAGAATCTGCTTCAAAAATCGCCCGCCAATTAGACCTTTTTATCAAGTCGGCTAACCTTGCACCTGTTCAGCAAAAGGATAGACAACAGACGACTTTTGCTATCTCGCAGTTGGCGTTCTTGGTTGAAAGAGAAGGCGGGTTTATCCCAGAGTTCTATATTGACTCTCCAAACGATAAAATCGACCAGATTTTGCGAGATATGCAAGAATACACCGAGTACCTCGTGAGAGGCGAAAGTAATATTGCCGAGATGGTTGAGAATACCGAAGCTATTCTTGCGCAAGAGCCACTTCCTGATGCGGTTGAAGATTATGATGACTTCGCAGCTCTGGAAAAGGAACTGCTTGGCGACATCGAGGCAATCGAGGAAGGACAGGAGGAGATTACAGGTGCCGCTACCAATAAAGCATAATAACGCTACCAATCTGCTCACTCGAGTAGTTAGTAAGCAAGCTATTTTGGATAATATTGATGAGTACCGTAAAGCTATCTCTTTCTATCGAGCTTATCCAGATAAGTTAGTTGATATGTATATTCAAGCCTCCGGCGAAGAATGTACTTTCCAACTTTTTGCTTACCAAAGAGTTCTGTTACGAGCAATGGCTCGTTACAAAGAAGTTTTTCTAACTTTCTCTCGTGGTACTTCTAAATCTTTCTTGGACGACCTTTGGAATATTTTGGAGTGCATTTTGTACCCTAATACAAAGCTCGCTATTGCAGCTACCACCAAGGGCCAGTCTGCGGCAATTTTGGAGTCTAAGGTGTCCGAAATCTTGACCCTTTTGCCCATCCTGCGCTTTGAGATTAAGAAGATGGAGAAAGTTAAAGACCAATTCACCGTTTACTTTAAGAATGGTTCCCAGATGGGTAACCTGGCCGCCAAGTCCTCTTCTCGTGGTTTGCGTTTCACTGGTTTGACTCTTGAGGAGATTATCGAAGGCGACCCAGACATTATTCAGGAAGTTATCATTCCTACTCTGGCTATTCAACGTCGTGCAGCGAATGGTGAGTTTAACAAGCAAGAAACCATCTCCCAGCAGAAGATTTGCGTTACCACCGCAGGTTATAAAGACACGTATGCGTATCATACTTTGATCCGCACCTTGCTTCGTCAGCTCACAGAGCCTAATAAGGCTATTGTATTGGGCGGCTCTTACAAGATTCCTATTATTGCAGGATTGCAGAATATGGACTTTATTCGCCAACAGAAACTGAGCGGCACTTTCAATCCAACGTCTTTTGGACGAGAGTATTTGAGCCGTTGGTCTTCAGGTTCTGAGAACGCATACTTCGCAGCCGAAGTTTTCGACCGTTATCGTAGTTTGCAAGAGCCTGTATTCGAAAGAGAAGAGAATCTTGGCAAAGGCGTAGGCTATATTATGGCAATCGACGTTGGTCGTTTCTCCGACCAATCTGAAGTTGCTATTTGGAAATACATCCCTCAAACAGGTACTACTTCTACCAAACATTTGGTGAATATTACCTCTTTTGAGCAAATGCACTTTTCTGAGCAAGCCGTTGAGATTAAACTGCTCTATAATAGGTATAAACCTGAGAAAGTCGTAATTGACGGCGCCGGTCTTGGCGCGGGTTTGGTTGATGAGCTAATCAAACCGCAAGTCGATGTTCGCACCAATCAGTATTTGAACCCATGGGGAGTTGCCAACGACGACAAGGGATATTATAAGCAGTTTAAGACTGCTGATACCATCAACAATCTGCTTTATATTATTAAAGCAAATGCCCCATTCAATACTGAAATGTATGCTAACTTGCAGACTCAATTAACCACCGGTAAGTTACGTTTCTTGATTGATGAGCGACAGGCTAAAATGAAAATGGACGCCTCCAGAGCTAAGAAGTTTAAGGATATGACCGAAGACGAAAAAGCTAACTGGATCGTTCCATTTACTCAGACTTCTCTTCTAAAAGATCAGATGATTAACTTGGAAGAGAAGCACGAAGGTGTCAACATTATTCTTGACCGAACCAATAAGAATATCCGAAAGGATAAAGTGTCTGCTATGGGTTACGGTCTCTGGTATATTAAAGTTGAAATTGACGATGTGGCTATGCGCCGCCAGACAATGACTTGGGATCAGATGCTTAAGGTCCCTGCTCGTTCTCAGAACCAGAAATCTACCAGTTCAAGACTGACTTTCAAAGGTAATCGCCAATATACCTCTCGTATGCGGAATAAGAAAAAATAAAACTTTTCTTATTTTTGATATCATACAACGGTTTTTATATAAAGCGACAAGGAGGACGGGATATGTCAATGTCTAACGGCGAGCGTAAAATCGCCGCACTTTTGGAGCAGGGAGATATCCTGTACAAGCAGGAGTATTCGTTCCCTGACTTGAAAAGCGACAAAGGTATTCCTTTGCGCTTTGATTTTGCCGTCTATGAAGATGCAGAAGCCTATGAGCAAGATAGGGTCAAATTTCTTATTGAGTTCCAGGGCGAGCAGCACTATCGGCAAAAATTTACTTCGAGAGAAGCCTTTAATCGCCAAGTGTCTAATGACAAGCGTAAACGTAATTACTGTAACGTAAAAGGTATTCATCTCGTAGCAATTCCATACACCGAGTACAACTCGATGACTCTTGACTCTATTTTAGAGTTGGGACATTTCTTTGATTAAATTAGGAAAGGAGGAGGAACGTGGCTAATCAACCTATTCGCCCAGGAATTGGGCAAGGAGTAACTCAGCGTCCCGCTCGAGACTTTGGTCTGCTAAAAGTGCGTACAATGAAAGTCAAACAGAGTGAGGCGGTAGTGTATTCCAATGATACTGGTTCAACGAACTTTGCTCGTATGAGTAATGACAAGTTAATTAAGATTTGCCAAGGTAGCGATATGGCTCAGATTCGAGCTTTGTCTAAGTGGTTCTACCAAAACAATGGTACTTACCGTCGTGCCGTCCGCTATCTGTCTGACTTGTATCGCTTTGACTTTATGTTGTATCCAAATCTTGATTTGGATGATGAATTAAAGGAAAGCGACCAAGAGAAAATCTTGAAGAAGTTCAACGAAGTGCTGGAGCATTTCGATAACTCTGCTTTGCAGTTGATGAGCCGTAAGTGGGCAATTCAAATTTGTCTGGAAGGCGCATATTATGGCTATATTTGCGATGACATTAACGACAAATTGGTTGTGCAGGATTTGCCAATCGACTACTGCCGTTCTCGCTTCCTGCACCGCGGATTGCCGCTTGTTGAGTTTAATGTTCAGTATTTTGACAAAGTAACCAACGACAAGGATTACCGTGAAAAAATCCTTAGCCTGTTCCCAGACGAATTCCAAAAGGGATATCGTAAGTATAAGGCAGGTAAATTGGAGGCTGAAGAGCAAGGCGATGAGTCTGGCTGGATTTTGCTGGACATCCAACGTGCTTTTAAGTTCAACTTCGGCGATACCGCTGGAGATTATCCACCTTTCTTGTCCGCGATTCCAGCTCTGATTGAGCTTGGTGAGATACAAGATCTCGAAAAAGAAAAGTTGTTGCAAGAAATCCAAAAGATTTTGGTTCAGACCTTTGAATTGGATAAGAACGGCCAGATTCCGTTCACAATGCCTGAATTGCAGCGTTTGAATCAGAACGCCATCGACATGGTTGGCGACGCGGTCGGCATTTCTGTATTGTCCACTATTGCAGATGTTCATCTGGAAGATTTGGATAATACTACCGGTAATGAGTCCGCGTCAGCAGTTTCTGCAGCTGAGGATGCGGTTTATAACGACCTTGGTATTTCTACCAACTTGTTCAACACTTCCGGCAACCTTGCTCTTGAAAAGTCCATTACAACTGACGAGGCTTTCGTCAAACCTTTGCTGCTTCAATTTGAACAGTTCTACAATCGTTATTTGGAGTGGAAATTCAATAAGAACAAGCTGAAATTCCGTTTGAAGATGTTGACAACTACCATCTTCAATCATGTTGATTTGTCTGACAAGTACAAGGATTTGACCAAGCTGGGATTCAGCCGATTCCTGCCAATGGTGGCTCTCGGTCATACTCAGAAAGAGGTTATCTCTCTGGCCAAATTGGAACAGCAGATTATGCAGCTTGATGCTTATATGCTGCCTCCGTTCAGCTCTAATACCATGTCTTCTGATACTTGGTCTGATATTAAGGCTCAGCAACAGCAGATTTTGTCTGGCCAAAAACTTGCTGGAGGACAAACTCCGCAAGATCCAGCAGCGACAGCAGCAAAAACAACTGAAACCCAACCTGGCGAGGGCGGCCGCCCAGAAAAGCCAGATGACCAGAAGTCTGATAAGACAATAGCTAATCAGGCTTCTAAATAAAGAGAAAAAGGAGTAAAATGATATGATTAAAACCATGAATACTTTTGAGGTCCGCACTCTCGCGGAGACTCTCATCACCAAATGGGACGACCAGAAGATGGATGTTCATGTTTCTGGCAAGGCTCTATTCCGTATTATGGGCGTAAAAAAGACTTTGGAAAATCATTTACGCACCATTGGCGACACATTGAATTTGATGGCTACCCAGCATGGAGGTGAGCCTCAAGCCAACGGTCAGTTCAAAATCCCTAACGAGCAGATTGAGGATTTGAACAAAGAGCTTGCCGATTTCTATGCGACTGAGATTGATATTGAGTTCACGCCAATCACTCTATCTGAAACAGACGAATTACCTGTGGACTTAATGGAAGCTCTGTATGATTTTATCGAAATGGCGGAATAATAAGAGAGGAGGGGTCCAATGGCTCTAATGCAGCCACCCGTTCTTGACTCTCAAGCCTATGCGATTCCATATGATGGAACTCCGGGGACTTCTAAAACTTACGATATCCCTTTTATCATGCCAGCAGCCAATAGTCTGGATGATTTGGGCCATATTCAAGTTTCCATTAAATACGCAAATACCAATGAATCTGCGGTTAATGAAGATAAGTCCCCGGATAATTCCGTCCTATATTTCGCAGTTGACGGAGTTAAAAACGGTACTAATCCATTTTTCGTTAAAGAAAATGGATATTACGTTTTGAAGATTCCCTATTCTGCTTTTAAAGGCGGCTTCCCAGCACTTGCTACCACCTATGCTGTTCAAATTCGTTTTGGAACGGTTCCAACTTGGGCTGAGGGCACTTCTCCATCTTTAATGGGAATTGTTTTGCCAGACAGCCGCTTTAGCAATTGGCGAATCCAGGCGACAAATAATGTACCATCCCAGTTTGGGGAATGGTCAAATGTTCAAAAAGTTTATTGTTATGGTCCCGCGACCATTAACTTGACTTATAATTTGAACGATTTTGTTCCAGAAATCGTTTTCGATTATGCTCCCGTACAAGACGATCCATTGGAACAATGTAAGGTTGTTTATACTTATCAAGATTTGCACGGCATAATGAGCAAATCTCAAGTATTTAATGGCCAATACAATCAAGACGGCACCTACACCATGAAAGCAAAATTGCCAGTTGCTCCAGTAGTGCCGATCGCAGTTTCTGTTGAGGGTGTAACTAAAAACAATACTGTTCGTGGTGCCATTTTGAATGTGTATCCTGTCGGAGCAATCAATCCTTTAGGCACAGTGCAAGCAGACTTAAGTCCATATGCACCGAACAGTGAAGAGACTAATGACGGCGTATTAGGTGTCTCTTTCAAAATTACTCAACCAATGGTAAATTGGAATTTTACCTACAATCTATACCGTAGTAATATCTATACTTTGGAGACAATCAAAGTAGCTTCTGGTATCCAGCCAGTTGAAAATGGTACTACTGTTATAAAAGATTACTCTGTAGAAATGGGAGAAGACTATATCTACACTGTTGGTCTGGTTGAAAATGGAAAAGTTACCGCTTTACTGCACGGATTGTTGCCTTGGAACTATAAACATCCAACATACCAAAAACTTGGTTTGATGGATAGTGTTTTACTGACTACCCGCACTCATCAGTTGCGCCTACAAGGTAATGTCAGCGTATCTGGTTTTAAGCGCAATACTCAAGATAGCTTCACAACTACCATCGGTAGTCAGTATCCATTTTATCAACGTAGTGCTAAAACCAATTACCGTACTCTTACTTTGAACGGTCTTGTTTCTATCAATTTTGATAAGACGGCAACATTTATGCGCTACGATCCAGATAACGGTCTCTGGTGGGACGACGACAATGGTTCTCGCCTGAGTATCTTAAATAGAGACCTATTCGCTGGCGAACCTTTCTCTTTAGCCCGTCGCAGAGCAAAGGCAAGTAATCATGATGGAGAGTATATCTCTACTCTTCAGCATACTGAAGTTCAAAATGATGACGGGGCAATTAACACCTTAATCGGTTTGGAACACCGTAGAGATCAAGCCGGTCCATTGACTGCCTATGATGACCATTTATACGATGCTAAGGCTCGATATTATGATACCTTACCAACAGATAAGATGATCTATATTGAGCGTAAATTTAGAGAGTTCGTGATGTCATGGTTGTCTGACGGAAAGCCAAAACTATTCCGTTCAGAAACTGAAGGCAATATGATTGTAATGCTTAGCGGTATTAGTTTTACGCCTTTGGACAAGAGCAGCCGTATGGTTTACTCTATGAGCGCGACGGTAACCGAGATTGCTGAGTATAATCTGGAAAACTTAGTAAACTATAATCTTGTGCCAACTGATATTCAAAGCTATACCGAAGACGGTAATCTTTATAAATTCAATCCCGGCGACAGAGATATGAATGTTATAAAAGATTTGATGTATTGGTGGCGTGAACAGTACGATTTGCCAGATATGTATTTGAATGAAGATATTGTTCAGGTATTGACTGCGGATGCAGTTAACAATGCAATCGTACGCGAAAACGTAAGATTTTATAGCTTTACGGGTAAGGTTTCTGATGACCCCTATGCTCCAGGATCTAACTATGGAATAAAGTTAGGTTATCAGATGGCGGACTTAGCCACTGGGTTGCCAACAGGATTGGACATCGATAAAGTAACAGGAGTTATCTCTGGGCGCCCGACTTCATTGAACCATAACTCTATGTATTCTACTATTCAAATTCAAGAACAGATGTATGACGATAATGGTCGTCCGCTTTACGTTGTTATTGGAGATGATGGTAAATCTATGTATGATGAAAACGGGGTCCCTATTACTACAACAACTAACAATGGTAACCCATACATCCGCTACGCGTACATGACTATTGCAGTTGGTCGTATTTTCGAGCGATTGGAGTTCCGTGAGATTACAGAAGCGATTCCTTTTGCAGTAGTCGGCGAGGAGATTCCGCAATTTTCTATTGCAGAATACGTTGACGGAGGTATTGAACCATATACCTTCTCTTCTTCCGATTTGCCAAGTGGGCTGTCAATCTCTTCTGACGGAACCATTTCTGGGGCGTATGCTAAGCCTTATTCTTCTTTGCTAAATGGCAATCAACAGGCTCATGCCGCCACAATCGTTGTATATGATAAGTCTGGACAAAGAGCTGTTCAAACTATTCATTTTGGTGGAGCAAACTATCCTCTTAGCTATGCCAAATTAAATAAGTATAATCTTGATTATACTGAAGTTAATGTGGCTTTGAACCCATTGTCAATCTACGAAACAGTTTCTGGTGGTATCCCAGCTGAGGGATTGTTGGCAATAATTTTCCCACAGGGTTACGCTTTCAACGGTGTAGGATTACCAGATGGAATTAGTGTTAACCCATATCAAGGAGTCATTGAGGGCACTCCTCAGACCGCTTCTACCACAGGGTTAGCTTCTCGAGCAACGTTAATTGCATATGATATGCGATTTAATGAAGATCATGCCCGTTACCCAGAAATTAAGAATGAGCTTGATTCTTTCGAGGCTAAACTCGCGGCAGGTGGTACCGCTGATGACGAAATCGTAGCTTATTATGATGCAATAGATGCTTTAATTGAATATCAGAACAGCGTTGATTTAGTTAAGTATCAGCAAAGCGAAGAGTATAGAAAAGAAGTCCAGCTTGAGACTTTAAGGCTTGAAGTAGAGATTACTGCGGCAAAAAACAATATTGTAGAGTACCAAAATCTTACGAGTATCTTTGAGGATATCTTAGAGCCTGGTAATGCTGCAAGTTTTTCTATTTTCTACAATAACGAACAGATTGAGATTAGTTGTCAGCCAGTCTTACCAGAATTTAAGTTCCTTGCTGATCCATTAAATCCTGGTTCTACAATTTCCCGTTACAACATTGTGCCAGATGATGGTACAGACTCTTTCCAGATGGGTATTAAAATTACCCCAAGAGTTTTGATGAACGAAGAAGTTGATGACGGGGCTGGTAATATTATCTATATCAGTGCGGTCAGCGGCGGATTGCCATACACTTCTGGCCCTCCTTACCGCTTTACAGCATCTAATCTATTGCCAGACTTTACGATTAACAATGAAGGCGTAATCACTGGCTTGACTCAGGTGCAGTCTGATGCGAGAATTGCAAGAATTTTTGCGTATGACGCAAGAGGTAAAGTTAAGTATATAGACATTGACGTAGCCGAAATTAGAACTACTTTAAAGTTTTTACCAGACGAGGCTTTGGTTAACCATATGAAAATGTTTGAAGAGGGGTTCAGGGTAGGTCAAACTTATACTATGACCATTCCTCTGCGCTATATTACTGGTGGCTTACAAGCAGACAGTTTGGACGGAAATACTCCTCCATATAATGTCGCGATTGAAGGACTTCCCGCAGGTTTAACCGGCTCTACGCTTAAAGATGCCAATAACCAGTGGAATTTCATTATCACAGGTACAGTCGCGGATGATGCTTACACTACCGCAAGCCGCACAATGACTTTGAAGATTTCTGACAACAGCACGGTAAAAGAAAATGTCCACTATAAAATCTATGGCGGCCCAGTTTATCGTAATATGCAGTTAGCGTCTCTCGGTCTTGATTTCTCAAATCTACAAGAAGGAGAAACTATTACTCAGTATATCGGCGAAGTTAAGTACGGCAAGGAAAAGTATAGCTTAACTGATGTAGATGATAAGCTAAAGCTGTTTGGCTTGCGCATTGTTTTAAACGATGAGAACCAAACTACAAATCCATCTAAAATTTATATTACTGGTACGGTCAAATTGCCAGAACAAGCTGTAGATTCTATTCATCTGGTTCTTACAGATGGATTTGGCAAACCATGCGAGATTGATATTAACGTACCCGTGACTCAGATTACTGGCCAACTAAGATTGTTCGCTAAGAACAGTATGGCAGGAGTACAATTAGTACAAAATCTGTCTCAGGTTGTTAATTATCCGATTTTGTCTGCTCAGGGCGGCACTCCTCCATATGTCTTCAGCATTGAAGCTGCGAATACCACTCGTATCGTCCCAGGAGTCACTTTGAACAAAGATGACGGAACAATTTCTGGCACTCCAACAGAAGTTATCAATAGCGTCAATATCGGTGTGAAATTCAAGGTTACCGATGCCACTGGCCGAGAAGCGTATCTTGCTCCTGGCCATTCTTGGTGGGCTCCTCAGGTAGTGAAACAGTTAGCTGGTCCGGCCTCTTATACTCAATCGGCAATTCCTGCTAACGAAACTTACACTATTCCTGCTCAGTATTTAATTCCAAGAACCGGTCTTGGTGGAGAAACTTTAGTGGCAGAGAACTTACCTGCTGGCATGGGAGTACAAGCAGATTGGAGTATTTCTGGCTTAACCCGTCAGCTTGGCACAAATATTGAGTCTACTTTGACAGCAACTGCTCCAGCAAATCAGTTCACTCCTGCTCAAACAGTTGTCACTAAACTTATTTGGGCATCTATCTATGGCGCAATGGGGTTATACAGGGTACCAGAAGATCTTGCAGTTCCAGGCGGCTTAGTTGGAAAAGCTATTGACCCGTGTGTAATTTCTAATGGACTGACAGGCGCGGTAGCTCCTGTGACTTGGTCTATTGACGATTTACCGGCAAATTTGACCTGGGAAGTTAGTGCGGATACTTTAACCTGTTCCGTGGTTGGTACTGTACAATCCGACTTCCAGGGAGGCACAATTACTATCCATGCAACCGATACCAATGGTACTTCTAAAAATCTTACCATTCCAATCGGAGCTTTCTATGGACAGTTTACCTTTACAGATAAACCAGAGTTTGATGTTCCGGCTATGACCAATAATGAGTCTATCGCAATGATTAACTTCAACGAGGGCGTTTCTGGCGGTTCTGGCTCTTTCGCTTTCTCCTGTCCAGA
>NFZD01006656.1_pt1 | contig 17792 bp, 13 predicted proteins | sample 1095381 | NCBI WGS metagenome assembly NFZD01 (sample SAMN03609891, study PRJNA323583) | gut metagenome | isolation source: feces | host: Rattus norvegicus | place: Denmark: Riget | collected 2013 | reverse complement strand
CAACATGTACGTACAGGCAAACGTTGAAAAATGCAGGTTTTAAACGTTGCTGGTTAAAAAGTGTGCGCTTTTAGCCGGATAAAGCGCAGCCAAAAGTAAATCAAAAAGAATCAGAAAAATATCAATAGGGGGTATAAAAACATTATAATGAGTTATCGGCAACGAACCGCAGGGGATATGTGTCCCCCTCTAACACTTATCCCTTTTACCCCGTCATTCCCGTCAATTATCACTCACTCCTTCTCAAAAAGTAACTTCTTCACGGTTTTTATTCGCCAAAATTATGAAAATAGCAACTTTATTTTAAATTTTCAAAAACGCACATCCCAGTCAAAATTGATCTATTTATTTCTGTGGCTGCGACCATGTTAAAATTGGATATACCAATATCCCTTATACATAAAGTAAAACGGCTTAAAAAGGGGAATATCAAATAGACTTGTACCCCCGAAAAATTAGAACCTCAAATTTAAAAATGTTGCAAATATTCAATGTTATAAAACTAGTTATTAATTGATTCATCTTAAAAGGAACGGATTAATAGAGAGAAAAACTAAAAATAGTAAAACTAATTCAAACCCGGCATTACTGATCAACAATGCAATCTTAAATGAAATCGAATATAAAATTTGTTTTAATATCGAAAATAGATTGATTTTATAAAGGCTGGATATTAACCAGTTCGCCAAAAAATCGTATATAACAGTTACTGATCGAAATATCATCCGCAGCATAGAAAGAGATGGTTATACATACCGGCCATTTAAGTAGTACCCAAAATTTGTTAAATCAATCTTTTCATAGGACATTAATCAATGTGTTTCAGTCTAAAATTTACCCTGGTCTAAATTTGTTTAATTCAAAATAGAAACTAAAAAATAAATCTAAAAAATATACGCGAAGCGTATTTATTATTTACTTATAATTAGAACTATTTTTATAGAGTACTAAATAATAAATTAATTATATAGAGCTCTATTTAATAAGAACTAATTATATAGAGCTCTATTTAATAAGAACTAATTATATAGAGCTCTATTTAATAAGAACTAATTATATAGAGCTCTATTTAATAAGAACTAATTATATAGAGCTCTATTTAATAAGAACTAATTATATAGAGCTCTATTTAATAAGAACTAATTATATAGAGCTCTATTTAATAAGAACTAATTATATAGAGCTCTATTTAATAAGAACTAATTATATAGAGCTCTATTTAATATATATTCCTTATATATAATCTGTTAAAATTTTCAATCAGTTGAATGGGGTATTTACAAACAGCTTAATTTTAATATGGCAATTATAATTATCTGAATTTAAATAATTAGATTTCGGGTAAGTATTAACTTCGTCGCTTAAGCCATTACTCTTTTCCAGCAATATCTTTTCGAATTAGAAGTTATATAACATACATATAACTTGAAATACGTATATAAATGACGTATAATTTAGTAAGAAACATTTAACGTAATTTGTATAATGTGAACCGCTTTGTGATTATAACATGTACGTACAAGTTCGCTAATTTAAAATAAACTATTTTAAGGCTCATACAGCGTGATTTATAAAAGGATAAGTTTTTATATGCGAATATCTATTTTGAATCGTGACGGTGCTAAAAAGGGCTGAATTTTGCATGTTACAGCAAATGCTACGGTTCGGTTTACATTTAAATGCCTGTATTGGCTCATTACAGGCTTATAGAGAAGAATTTTGAATAGGCGAATAAATTTATATAGCTTGAAAGATTTAGCTCTACAACGGGCTTAAAAACGCTTATATGATGCGATACGATTTTACCTGTTGTTTAATTTTGTAGAAAGGCAGGAAACATGTGAAAAAACAACTGCAACAGAAATATATTTTAAAGTTAAACACAAAGGACCTTGCCGCGGCAAATTGGCAATACAGAATCAATGTTGAAGAAGCTTTAGTAGAGAATGATGAAAGAATCGTTGCTCTGGGTTCCAGTCAATGCTTAAGATGGATTGATCAGCTGAACGGAAATGATGACATTGAATTAATCGCAAAATCGTTAAAGAAAAAGATTCGTGGTCTGATCAGGTCTAATGAAGCAATGTCAAAAACACAGATTAACGATCTGAGGAAAAGATTAAAAAATCTATTGTTTGTTGAAGATTATATGCTGCTGAAAATCGATAAGAAGTCGGATTATGACAGAGCGAATAAAGGCTTCACGGTAAACGGGATCAAGTATAGACGTTTCCTCGGGACAAGTGGCGGTATTAAAACATCCACCATCATCTATGTATCAGAAAGAATTTATCCGAAACTAAAACAGCGTATGGATAACGGGCGCAATATGAACCAGAAACTTGTTCCGGCAAAACTTGAAGCTTACCAGGCTTTGATCTGTTCTGCTTCTGTACCGGTTCCTATGCCAAAAGGAATGATTGTTGTTCCTGATTGTATTACACATTTCAAGGATGATGTACTTGTACTCGATATCAATGTAGACGGAGACCCCAAGCTTGAAGAAGTTGATGGCTATGATATAGAGCATAACGGATCCGACGGGTTTGGACTGATGTTGCCGTCTTATGCATCAAAAGTTGCAAGAGCTACACAATTCAGCGATCAGCCTGTTTCAGGATTTACATGCAGATATGCGTGGACAAAGGGAATGTTGTATACATTTGACTTTATTGATTTTGCGGAAAATGTAGCAAAGAACTATATCGTGAAAGATGTCTGGGGCACAGAACGTGACGTAAGAGAAGCTGAAGTAATCTTAACAGAGTCAATGCTGAAGCTTTGGTCGGCATATGAGAGCATGGAGCAGTTCTTAGAAATCAGTCAGGAAAACGATTATGAATTTGCTGCAACGAAGACAACGGATTATGAACTAGACCCGGTTCGTGATTTAAATTATCAATTTTTGCAGAGTTATGAATTTACGGATGATGAAATTGAAGAGCTTTGCAAACCGACAGTGGATGCGATTAATTCTGTTTTAGGCGGGGATATTAATGCATTAAAGATTTATTTAACAAATTACAACCGGGTGGATGAAGATGTTGTGAATTCGGCTGCTGACCCAATCATTCGTGCTTTGCTCGCTAACGATAGTGTGATTAATGATCCTTATCTTGTAAGGCGCGTTCTTCAAATGACGGATACATGGTGTAATGCAGCCAAGCGTGGCCGGATTATGGTTGAAGGAAGTTTCTTACCAATTAGCGGGGATCCCTATGCGTTGTGTGAAAGTATGTTTGGATTGCCTGTTCATGGTTTGTTGAAATCTGGTGAAATTTATCACCGGTACTGGAGCGATCATGGGGCAACAGAGGTTGTATGTTTCAGGGCACCGATGACATGTCACAATAACATTCGAAAGGTCAAGTTAAACGACAGCGAAGAATGCAGATATTGGTTCAGGTATATGCCAACTGTATCAATCCAGAACAATTGGGATACGATGTGCGATGCAATGAATGGTTCTGATTTTGACGGGGATACAAACTTTGTCACAAACAATCCTGTGCTGCTGAAAAATACACACAACGATAGAACGATCATGTGTATTCAAGAAAAAGCTGAAAAAATTGTACCAACAGAAAAAGATATCATCAAAGCGAATAAGATCGGATTTACGGACGCCATTGGAACAATTACGAATTACATCACGTCAATGTTTGAAGTTCGGGCTGGGTTTGATAAAGGCAGCGAAGAATACAAAGAATTATCATATAGAATCATGGCCGGTCAAGGATATCAGCAGGGATCAATTGATGCGATTAAAGGTATTGTGACAAAACCAATGCCAGCGAAATGGCACACATTGAGACAATGCAAAACGGACGATGAGGAAGAAACAGCATGGAATAGAAAAATTTGCGCATTTAGAAAACCGTATTTCATGATTTATGTTTATAACGCATCAAAGCAGGATTATAAGCGGTATATCAACAAATACGATCAAAGCGCCGGCATGTTGTTTTACCATCTTGGCATAAAAGGGATTGATGACCTAATTTCTTATGATCAAAAGACAGAAGAAATGGAGGCAGTTGCATCCAATTTTGAAAAATATATGCCTGTTGGGATGAACGACTGTACGGTTAATAGAATCGCAAGATATCTTGAGAAGAAAATTTTGCCCTTAAGATTTTCTTATCGATATGGTGATAAAAATTTCAATACGTCCATTTATAAGTCTGGAATTGTTCATGAGAAGAATGTGAACATTCATAAGTTAAAGCATCTAATTGATCAGCGTACCAAATATGTTAAAAAATTCACAAATGATGAAAGAAAGATTTCAGCGGACTTTGACCGGTCTAATGACTTGTTTATTCAACTGTACTGTCTTAAAGAATGTCCTGATATCGATCTTCTGGTGGACAGCTTAATCGATGAATTATATTCAACCGGAAAAGGTCAGCTATTCGTATGGGAATTATTTGGCGATGTTATGATCAGAAATATTTTGAGAAATACGGACAGGAAGATGATTGTACCTGTAAAAGATAAAAACGGCGGGTATGCATTCAAAGGTGTTCATTACGATTTAAAAGAAATCAGCTGGAAAGGGGATATAAATGATTGTAATTGACGAGATCGGATATGCGGAGCGCCTGGTCGATCAGGAAAGATTTGGGAAAGAAACAATGTCTGAAATGATTTTGGTGGCAAGGTATCTGCGGTGCGTTAAAAAATTGTCAGATGACCAGATTGTTCGTATGTTGCAGGCAATGCTTTCAAAATCAAATGTGCAATATTTTAAAAAGAGAAGAGAATGGAATTTGCGTGTAGAACAGGCTTTGGCGGCTTCAAGTAAAAGGGAACCGTTTGATGTAAGAGAAATACCGATTTTCGATAGTGAAATGAGTGCGATTGCAACTTTGCAAGACAAGAATCTTGAAAAGTTGATGTTTGGAATTCTTGTTTATAGCAAAAATCGTTATTTAAAGACAGGAAAAGAATTTATTTCTCTAGATTTAAAAGAGCTTTTTCAGACATGTAGAATCCCATGCTACAAAGGCGAGCGGTCTGGATTTATCAATAGACTAATTCAATGTGGAATGCTTTTTTATAAATGTGGCGCAAACTTTATCGTAAGTCCAACGATCACAAATTTTGAGAATAATGGACGAATTGTTGCAAATATAACTGATTCGCGCGAACTAGGATACCAATATAGAAAACTTCGCTATTTTGATGATAGCTATAGCAAATGCATTCGCTGCGGAAAACTGATTAAGCAAAATGCAAACCATACAAGGTCGTATTGTTCTGAATGTTCAAAAATGAAATTTGGTAATGGAACGCTTCTGGGGGAAGTTATTAACGATGTAAAATAATTTTTTTAGAAAAATAAAATATATAACATACAAATAAATAAGAAAAGATATATATATAAAATGTGTAGTTTGGGGCGCAAAAAAAACGAGTTGTCTGAGATGGTACTATCTCTTGCACTTTAAAAACGCTTTATATAAAGCAAAAATTAAAAGCGCCTCAAAAAACACAAAATTATAATATGGAAGGGAAACGTAATGTATCGATAGATAGTATCGAATGATCTATGGATGTACTCAGAAGCGAAGATAACCATGTGCAGAAATTTATCAAATTGCATGGGGTTCGGGAACGTACGTGGTGGCCATGACGGATACGTTATGGCATGTGCGTTAAGATAGCTGGCAACAACTAACTTAGAAGATGAAAATCATCAAACAAGTCTGAATGCAATCGTGGAAATAGTATGTTAAGTCATTGAACACCGGCCTGCCGCAATAGACGCTCTGTGAGAAGAATCGGGGCAATTGGCTAATTGGGAGATTAGTTACAATCCTCGAAATCCAAATAAGACAGGATGCAGTGACGGATAGAAATTATCCTATAACCGGTGAAGCAAGTACAAGTAGCGAAAACTGCAAAACGCTCCGCAGATGCGTAGAATGCTGCGTACAGATTAAAGTAACTATTCTGAATGATTCGTGAAAGTTGGGGGTTCAATTCCCCTCTCGGCTTAGACAGAGGTGAGAAGTTAACAGGTAGCTCCTGTTAGCTCAGACTCATTTCCCGAGTGGATGAATTTAGTAAAAACATATTATAACACGATTAGTGCAAAAAACACATCTTCGTTTCTGAATAGATCCATAGATTAAAGACACATCAAAGTACTCTTTCATACTTGACGTCCTTTCCTTGCCTACGCTATCATTTGGAAAGACCCAATGTCTACAGACTATAAGTTACGTTTATGCCGGTCGTAATTTGATAGGAGGGAAGATTGTTTGATGACAGTACCACAATTATTAAAATGGGTCGGGAATAAAAGAAAGTTTGCACCAGAAATAATTAGCTATTTTCCGCGGAAGTTTGGTGACTATTATGAACCTTTTCTTGGATCAGGAGCTGTGATGGCAGAACTACTCAATTCTCGAAATAGTCTTGATCCATATAATTTTGGACATGCATATGGATCGGACGTCTTGCCCTTTCTCGTCGAAATATTCGATTACGTAAAGAGTGATCCTAAAACACTATTTGAGTATTACGATAAATGTATAACTAGTTACAATGATAATCCAAAAGAACGTTATGAAGAAATAAAAAAACGTTTTAATCTTCATCACAATGCACTAGACTTCTGTGTATTAACTCGAACATGTTATTCTGGAATCGTTCGATTTAGAAAGGCAGATGGTTATATGAGTACTCCGGTAGGTCCTCATAAACCCATTTCTGGAGAATCGTTTCGAGAACGTACCCTGATTTGGCATTCTTTACTAAAAGATGCTTCGTTCCGTACAGAATCATTTCAACAAGCTATGGATAGAGCTCAACCTGGGGATCTAATTTATTGCGATCCTCCATATACTCATAGTCAGTCGATTTTATATGGCGCTCAGAATTTCTCTGTGGATAATCTTTGGGAAAAAATTCGCGAATGTAAAGAGCGAGGAGTCTATGTAGCTCTATCCATTAATGGTTCTAGAAAATCAAATACCAAAGACATTTCAATAACCCCTCCAGATGGTTTGTTCGAAACGTGTGTTTTAATAGATTGTGGCATCTCAATGGTTGATAGATTACAAAATGCAGGGAAAACAATGGAAAACGAAAAAGTTGCAGACCAATTGTTATTAACCTGGAAGACAGAATAATCACGTAAAAAATGATTATGTAGGTACATCTCAACACGAAGTTCTACTTAGCATATATTAATTTATAGATTTTGAGAGCTACTTAAAACACACTCATATAGATGATAGTTATGAAATAGCAAAAGGACTGACTCCCACCACGGAGTCAACCCTTTTCTTTGTGCGCCCGGCATGGGGCATATCTTGGTGGTGAAAGCCCACTATGGGAGCGTATCACCGCGACCGCTAACCATTAGCTTAAGGCAAGGGGCATCTGGTAACAGAAACTCTGAAAGAAGCCGGCGGCAAAATTCCAGCCCAAGGAACACTAACCAGATCAGGCCTTTGACGGGGATGAGCGTGCCTAACAGCACAAATCGAAATAGTTGCGGAAACTGTCTGAGGTAAATGTGGTGGGTATATGGAAGGAAAGATATGTCACCTTACCTGGGGAGATCCTGCCAGCGTGGGGATCGCCAAGCCATGGCGACCACCGTCCCGTAGTAGCGAGGAAACCCCTTTAATGGGGGCGGAGTGAAGGACCTAACGCTTAAACTTTTTAGTTGTAACATTCCGAATGCTTCCTCACACGAACGGTCCTCAGGAAGGACAACCCCAGAAGCCCTGAAGATGAGTAAGGAAGGGCAGTGCGAGGAACACGTTATAGAAAGGAACAGCGAGTGCGTCAAACGAGCCCCATTGTTGCAGACGCAATAAACCCAGATAATCTAGCTATAAATGCTGGATCATCTGGGTCTTTTTCAATATCTTCATTTGAACAGCACAAAGAACCTGAACACACCTGTATTTTGCGTTCAGGGAGTTGTAAGCATTACTTTGTTCGAAGAAAATCCGGAATCTTCGGGGAATACGGAAGCAGATCTTCCAGATCTTCATCGGTTAATCGCTGGGTCCGCATCTGTCTGAGAACCCACACCAGATACTCTTCCGGTTTGAGGTGGTTCACTTTCGCGCTAAGCAGCAGAGTCATATAGCGTGACATTCGTTCTGCTCCTCCCTCGGAGAAGGAGAACAGGGAGTTTTTTCTCCACATCACAAACCGTTTTACCGTTCTTTCGCAGGGAAGATTGGTCAGCTCAAATTCTCCTGCATCCAATACACCCATCAGATAGGATTTCTGATTGAGTAGATAGGTAATGGCTTTCTCTTTTGGCCCTGCAGGCGGGAAGGAATTCTCCAATCTTTCTGCCTTATTGAAGATGGTATTGAGGATAGGACGAAGTTCTTTATCCCGTTTTTCTTTGACTTCATCCCAGGAAAGGTTCGATGACAACAGACCGAAAAAACGGAAGAACTTCTGTTTGTGGAGTAGAAGAAGAAACAGTTGGTGATTCGGAACCGTTCTGAGTTTGAGATGTTGAGACAGAAGAGTAGATTTCATTCTGATCGGAAGGTTCTGCCTGAACCGATGAATCTGCAGACAGATCGGATGAACAGTCAAAGGAACCAGAGAACCCAAAACGGGATCGGGCATTATAGAAACCGGAAATACCGATGTCATGAACATCGCAATACTCACGGATATTCAGACCGGATGACATTTGGTCGTAAATAAGAATATGCCAGTCGGCTTTTGTTCTGCGCATAATGAATCCTCCAATAATTGATGGATTTATTGTGACAGTTTATCCGACTGGCTTCAAAAGGGGTGTTTTTACACTTTCTAATTAGTGAATTGACGGAGTAAGGCTGGCCATCTTGTCAGCACTTCTTTTCCTACGATTACTTCATCGACAAATCCAAAGTTCAACATATCGATAATACGACAAAGGTATGATTTACCGCAATCCCACCATGTATAAAATGCATCAATGAATAAGACATGATATGGTGCCGAACCTATATCATTATATAAATCATTGAATTCATAACCATCAAGTAAAGACTCGTACACTCCATCTGCAATGCGTGAACCAAACGTTGTTGTATAGTAGTATAATTTTATTAGAGCTTTGCCTGTATTCAATAAGCAAGGCTTTTTGTGTTGCTTTTAGTTATTACGATGGCAAATAGTTGAAAAGGTGTAAATGAAAGATAATAAATTAACTCTCGGAAGCCTGTTTGATGGATCAGGCGGATTCCCTTTGGGCGGTATGTTCGCGGGCATCACCCCTTTATGGGCATCAGAAATCGAACCATTTCCAATTCGTGTAACAACGAAAAGAATGCCATGGATGAAGCATTATGGCGATGTATCAAAAATCAATGGCGCAGATCTTGAGCCGGTAGACATTATTACATTTGGGAGTCCGTGCCAGGATATGAGCGTGGCTGGTAAAAGAAATGGTTTGTCTGGTAAAAGATCAGGATTGTTTTATGAGGCAATGAGAATTATTAAAGAAATGAGGGATAACACTGATGGAAAATACCCAAGATTTATTGTATGGGAAAACGTGCCAGGAGCATTTAGCTCAAACAAAGGAGAAGACTTCAGGGCAGTCCTTGAAGAAATCTGCAAAATCAAAGATCAATCAGTGTCAGTTCCTGGACCTCAGAAGTGGGGAAGATCGGGATGCATCATGGGAAATGGTTACTCAATTGCCTGGAGGCAGTTCGATGCCCAATTTTGGGGAGTCCCCCAGAGAAGAAAACGAATCTACCTTGTCGCAGATTTTGCAGGGGGTGGCGCTGGAGAAATACTATTTGAGTCGGAAGGCTTGTCAGGGTATTCTGCGGAGAGCTTCAGAACGTGGCAAAGAGCTTCCCGATTTATTGAAAGCCGCTCTGGAGTGGCAAATTGCAACGATGCAACAGTAGATAAATCAAATGCGATTTCTTTAGAAAACCATCCTAATGATAGTCGAGTGAAGGTTTCTAATGACGGCAAAGTGCAGTCGTTAACGTCTCGTATGGGGACAGGTGGCGGAAATGTGCTAATGATCATGGATTGCATGAGTGATAATACTGATCATGCTTCTAGCAATCGGGGGCAATTAGAACCTCCTAATTATGATGAAACATGTATTGATCCGGAATCAGCAAGAAGCGGCTCTGATTTAAGGCACATTGTTTTAAATGATCAGGGCGGAAGTTCTATTAATATCGAGAATGATTTAAGCCAAACTTTAAGGGCCGAATCTCATCAACATTTACCAATTGTATTGGATAGTAACAAAAATACATGCAAAGAAATTAAAGCGTATGGTGCCTGTTCAAAAAATTCAAATTGTATGAAGTTAAGCAACCCTCATAGTGGATTTTATGAAGCTGACACATCGAGAACACTTGATTTAAACGGTGGAACTCCGTCATGTAATCAGGGTGGCATTGTGGTCATTGAGGGAAACGGAAGCAGGCCATCTCATAAAGGCGATGGTTACAAGCAGTCCGATGTGATGTATACACTGAATGCAACAGAGCAGCACGCTTTGGCACTATCTGATGATATCAACAACGATGATCATGGTGTTGTATATAGTATGGCTACTGGAAAATTTAGAGATGTAGCAGTTGAAACATCTGTTGTTTTAAAGGAAAGAGATTATAAAGACCCCAATATTGTCATCTATGAAGTGAAAGACAATAAGGATAACGCAAGCCAAAAGTCTTATGGTTTTTGTTCTGGGAATTCTTCTTCGGAGAGATCGATTGGGTATCAAGAAGAGAAATCGCCAACGTTAAAAGGCAACGGGGGGCAAAAATCAGTTGTTCTTACACCAATAATATACGGTAAGTAAAGCCGGTCATTTTACTAGACCTACTGAAAATATATCATGGGCACTTGTTGGGACCGACTACAAAGAATCGCCATGTGTTGTATATAGCGATGATTTAAAAAACGATAAATAGAATTTGTGGTTGTAGAAACGGAATATCCAATGCAGTAATTTTGTTTGTGAAATTGTTTAAGATGGAGAATAAATGGATCAGAAATATGTTGTAAGAAGATTGACCCCAATTGAATGTGCTAGATTGCAAGGGTTCCCCGATTGGTGGTGCGATGGTCTTGAAACAGAAAATCCTACAGATGAAGAAATCGAATTATGGAAAGAGATTTTTCTAGATCAGGCTGACGTATTAGGCAAAAAATGAAACCGAAAAGCGATAACCAAATTAAGAAGTGGCTTCAAAACCCATGTACAGATTCTGCTGAATATAAGATGTGGGGGAATGGTGTAGCATTGCCGAATGTCGCATTCGTCCTTTCAGGAATCGCATATTTAGCGCAAAAAGATGCGGAATAGAAAGTTAAAACATTGAAAAAGGAATCAAAAAATGCTGACTGTGTAAAGTTTCTTGGTGAATCATCTAATGATGTAACGGGCAGTCAGTATCTAGTAGAGTTTTGCGGATTGAAGATTTTGATTGAATGTGGATTATATCAGTCATCAAAGAATGACTATCTTGATGCCTACAAGGTAAATTCACGTAAATTTGAATTTGATCCGGAAGAAATCGATTGTGTATTTATCTGCCATTCCCATGTTGACCATTGCGGATTGTTGCCGAGATTGGTTAAAGAGGGTTTTAGAGGGAATATTTACACAACTAAAGAAACAGCATTAGTGATGAAACATCTATTGCTGAATTCCAGTTATATTTTGAAGAGCGAAGCGCATATTATGTCAATGAGATTCGGTCGTGAATATAAACCGATTTATGAAAATAGTGATGTATATGCGACTTTAAATTTGATTAAAGTTTGTGAAAAATATAATAATATTCACAAAGTGAATGATATTTTGTCTTTTCAGTGGTTGGAAAATTCACATTGTGTCGGCGCGGCTCAGTTACAGTTGATCCTTACTGGCCGGCATAAAACAAGCAAGATCCTGTATACATCAGACTTAGGATCTTTAAAAAGCGATAATCATTTTGTCAGGGATACTTATATTCCTGATTTTTTTAATAACCTTGTCATTATGGAATCTACTTATGGAAGCAAGGCAAGGAGTAAACGAAAGAAACGTAAATTCGATAATGAACATTTAAAGTCGGCAATTGAAACAACCATTATGCACGATGGAAGTGTTGTTATGCCTGCTTTTAGTTTTGCACGAACACAGGAGCTTCTTGTGACGCTATATGAGATGTTTGGAAATGATCCAACATTTACAACGGATGTTGTTGTTGATTCAGTGTTAAGTGTTGATATTTGTAATCAATTTTCAAATATGTTATCGGGTAAAGATCTTGAATTGTGGAATCAGGTGTTAAATTGGAAAAATCTGATATTTATTAAGAAAAAAGATAGTTCAGTTTCGAATCTTTGTAGGAATGATCCACAAATTATTATATCGTCATCCGGATTTTGCACGAACGGAAGAATTTTAGATTATTTACAGAAATATGTAAAAGACCCGAATTCAATGATTGTTTTTAGCGGATATGTAGGAGACAATCCTTCTTATCTTGCTTATAGAATTAAATATTCAGATTATGCAAAATATCTTTGCTTTAATCATAAACGTGTAAAAAATAAAGCAAATAGTATAACTATGAGTAGTTATAGTTCTCATGCTAATCATGATGATCTTGTTAAATATGCCGGATCGTTGAGGACGAATCAAATTGTATTGGTTCACGGCAGCCATGATGCAAAGCATGAACTAAAAGAATCAATTGAGAAGGAATGTTCATTAAAAGACCGCACAACGAAAGTAACGGTGTCAAAAAGAAAATTAAAGATTAATTTATGATTTAATAACCTATTCTTATTGAAAAAGAAAGTCGTAGAAAAAATTGAGATTTATTAAAGATAAAAAAGAATTAGATTCTGCAACAGTTCAAGCTCTTATTAAAGAGGACCCATCCTATGAGATTTGGGATATGGATAGCAGAATTATTTTTATTAACAATGAGATCAATCATTCGTTAACGGAATTGTATAAATTATTTTATAAATGGTCGTATGAGGATAAAGATATTGATCCGAATAATAGAAAACCAATTAAAATTTTTATCCATTGCCAGGGTGGTGATTCGGATTGTGCAACCGCATTAGTTGATATTATGAACAGTATGATTACACCAATTTGGACAATTAATTTAGGCGTATGTTATTCGGCAGCTCTTTATATTTTTGCCGCCGGGTTTAAAAGATTCGCATTGCAGAATTCGTCATTTATGGTTCATGATGGTGCTCTTGAAATGAGCATGGATTTTCAAAAAATCAAAGCGTATGCAGATCACTTTGAAGAACTGACAGACCGCTTAAACGAACAGTTGTCATGGTCATCAAAGATCGAACATGACGAATTAAAAGCTAAAGGTGCTGAGGACTGGTATTTCTTTGCGGATGAGGCATACAAACTTGGTGTCGTTGATGAAATCGTTGAAGATTTTGAATCATTGTGTGAATAAGCCGATAAATAGTTGAAAAAGAAGGTGTTGCCATGAAAAAAGATGAATTAATTGAAAATGTTAGCAAAACTTCTGGGCTTCCTAATATTGTTGTGACAGTTGTTTTAGAGGCACTTAAAGGCGAAATCATTGAAATTATTGAAAATGGTGACATTTTAAATATCAATAATTTTTGTACATTAGGGACAAAAACAATGAAATCCAGAGAGTATATTGATTTCGTAACAGGCGAAAAGAAAATGACTGAGTCTAAAAAAGTTCCCTATTTTAACTTTTCTGAAAAAATTAAAGACATAGCAAGGCAGGCTGACTTTGATTTATGATTGATCAAGATGAATATTTAACATGTTGTTATTGTGGGAAACATAAACCACTCTCTGATTTCAACAAATCAAACAGCGATTTGTATGCTGCGACAGGTGTCGTGCCGATCTGTAAGGATTGTCTAAAAAAAGTATTTAACTTTTATAATGATAAATTTATGAATCCAAGGCTCGCTATGCAAAGGGTTTGCGCCGCGTTTGATTTTTATTATTCAGATGATGCATTTAATTCAGCTATGGATGAGGATTCTGGAAAGTTAATTACGAACTATATCAGGATTTTAAATACTTCCCAATATAAAAATAAGACATTTAATAACACGCTTATTGATGGATTTGCATTCTCTCCTGAAGACCAGGCAGATATTGTCGACACAATAGTAAACCCTGAAAATGTACGAATGTGGGGTAAGGGATTCACACCAGAAGAATATGCGATTTTAAATGAACACTATAATGAATTGAAACGATCAAATGAGAATGTTGTAGGGAATCAGGTTATTTATATCAACGACCTTTGTAAAGTTAATCTGTTAAAGGAAGAGGCTTTAAGGGATAGAGATACAAAAACATTTAACGATTGTTCAACCCAATATATGAAGTTATTTAAAGAGGCTGGTTTATCATTGAAAACAGTTGATACTTTAGGCGATGACGATACATGGGGTACGATGATCGAGAGAATCCAGAAATATACTCCAAGCGAATATTATAAGAATAAAAAATTATATGCTGACTTCGATAAATTTGGTGATTATATGCACCGATTTGTTTTTAGACCAATTAAAAATTTAATTACAGGAGATTCTGAGCGAGACACTGAGTTCAACGTTGAGGATGACGCGGATGGAAAAGATCAAGCCTTATAATCTTAAGCGCCAATCTAAAAATCCTGATGCAGATGAATTGCAGGCTGTTTTATATAAAAAAATGCCGCCAGGTCACTTTTTATCTAACCAAACAAATTGCGATAGATTTTTACGTTGGAATACATTTTATAAAAGAAATCTTCATAGATTTGTTATTGATTATTTAGGGATTAATCTTTACTTATATCAGGCAATCATGATTTATATGATGGGCGTAAAAAAATCTGTTACGATTGTCGCAACACGCTCGGCTGCTAAATCTTTTATTATTGCAATTTATTCATGTTGCATGGCGATCCTTAACCCTGGAATTAAGATTGTCATTACGTCTGCTACTAAGGGACAAAGCCGTCTGATTATTGCTGAGAAAATTGTTGGTGAACTAATGCCTCGTTCACCAAATTTAAGGCGAGAAATAAAAACGTACCATACTGCGCTTGGACAGGATATGGATGTAATTTTTAAAAATGGATCGGTGATTAAAGTTGTGCCGGCATCAGAAAACGCTCGAGGATATAGAAGTAATTTGCTGATTTTTGAAGAATTCAGACAAATTTCAAAAAAAGTTGTTGATAAGATTTTGATGCCTTTGCAGGTTGTATATAAACCAGAATGCGCTGTTGAAGCCGGATCAAAATACTCGAATTACAGTTTAGATGAAATCAATGTGTATATTTCATCAAGTTGGATCGATGATGGCCATTGGATGTGGGATAATGTCGATCACGCAATTGAAAGTTCTTTGCAAGATAACGGAGACTCTATATGTCTAGCATTTGATGAATCAATCGTATTAAAACATAAAATAAAATCAAAATCATATATGAAAAAATCTAAAGAAACTGTTGACCCTCTTTCATGGAGAACGGAATTTTTAAATGAACGAGTGAAAGATAATGACAGTTCTTTATTCCCATACTCTATTTTTAAAAAGAATCAGAAATTATATCAGCCGTTTTATCCTAGAACAGTTGAAGATATTGTTTTAAAGAAGAAAAATCATTATTTCATACCAAAAGTTCAAAACGAAGTTCGTATTGTATCTGTTGATATGGCTTTTGTGCAGAACAAGAAAAACGATAACTCTATTTTTACATGCATGCGATTGTTGCCAGAATCAAAAGAAATCGTTGCTGACGGTGAAAGTAAGGAAATTTCAAATGGATATCGAAGAATTGTTTCTTATATAGAATCGATTCAAGGCGGTGATGTTCAAAAACAGGCGCTTAGGATCAGGCAGCTCTTTGAGGATTTTAGGGCAGATTATATTGTGCTTGATACGAGAAATGGCGGAATTTCTGTTTATGACTCATTGGCTAAACCAATGTACGATCCAGAACGAGGAGTTGAATACCACCCGTTGCTGTGCATGAATAACGATTCATATGCAGCACGAATTAAAAGCGCCGGTGCGGAACCAAGAATTTATGTAATTAACGCTACAGATAAATTAAACTCAGCTATAGCTATTGATTTCAGGAGGGTATTAGATTCTGGATTGATTGATCTTCCAGTGTCTTTGAATGATGCATTAGAAGATATTTTACCTAATATCTCTGAATATAAAATGGCATTAACAGGAGAAGAACAGGTATTTTATGAAGCGCCGTTCCTTGAAACGCAGCAGTTGATTTCAGAGTGTGTCGCTTTGACTACAACAAAAAATGATCAGACAGGTGTAATTACTGTCAAAGAAAAAGGAAACAACAGAAAAGACCGTTATACGTCTGTTTCTTATGGAAGCTATTTTGCAAGTGAATTAGAGCGTGATCTTGCAAATGGAATTGAAGAATACGAGTGCTGCGTATTTTGGAATTAGATTGAGAGAAAGGTGATTGGCTTTTGAAAAATGCAAAAAAGCCTATGAGCAGAGGCAATAATATGCGAAGAAAGCCGAACACTTCTTCGCACCGAAAATATGAAACAAATAATTCGTTAAGCATTAGTTCAATTAATTCTCTGTATAGAGAATACAAGTATTTTGGGGTTAGCGATTTTTCAAACCCAAGAACATTAACAATGATCAAAAATCTTCAAGCTGATCCATTTGGTCATTTTGAAAGTATGATTGATCTATCGTGGCTAATGTATAACACTAATGGATCGGTACGTAATACTATTGATAATATGGTTGCCATGCCGACATTAGATAGCGTTGTTGTTTCGTATGGCAAAAACAAATCAAGAAATAATAAAAACAAGCAAATGATTGAGAATGCTCTTGTTCTATTAAAGGATAAGCAATTTTTGCGTGAAAATTTAAGGCGCACACTCGTTGAAGGTGCGACCTGTTCTTATATTGAAGTAAAGAAAATGCCACAGACTGTTTCAAAAACATTGAATGATTTTGATGTTTTAATGATTCAAGAGCTTAATAGTGCCGGCACTTATGGAAATATTGCGGCTATTTCACTTCCGCCTTATTACACAAAAATTGTTGGATACAAGAACGGGAGTCCATTGTTGGCATTTGATTTATCTTATTTCGATCATGTTGATGGGACAAAAGTTGAAAATAAATTAAGACGGTTCCCCGAGGAAATCCGAAATGGATATTACACGTGGAAGAATAATAAGTCCGGTGATAATTGGCTTGTTTTGGATAATAGCCACACAATTTGTACAAAGATGAGTGCGGTTAAAAGTGATATCTGGGGTAGACCTATGGCTTTGGCTGCTATTGATGATATCTCTTATAATGACTATTTTAAAGATACAAAGAGAGGCGTATTGGATGATATTAACAACAGATTATATGTCCACACATTCCCTGAGGGAAAAGAAAAGGGGACTTCTGCATTAACAAACAAGCAACAGGAAAGACAACACCTCGCCGTTAAAGAAGGTGTTTCTATGAAGAATACTTCGGGCGGTTCAAACAACGTTGTATCTGTTGCGGCTGGAACAAAAATTTCAGTAATTGACCCTCCTAATCAGGATATCTTTGATCAGAAATATGAGTCCAATATTGATGATAAAATTGCATTAGATATGGGATTTGCATGCGCACTTTTGAATGGTGTCGGATCCGGAAACTATGCTGTTCAAACGTTGAACCTGGAAATGGTATCTGCAAGAATTTTTGAAATTATTAATGATCTTGCATCCGAATTAAACAAGGTTCTAAACGCACTCCTTATTGGTAGGGGTGGTGG
>NFZD01005672.1_pt1 | contig 17822 bp, 15 predicted proteins | sample 1095381 | NCBI WGS metagenome assembly NFZD01 (sample SAMN03609891, study PRJNA323583) | gut metagenome | isolation source: feces | host: Rattus norvegicus | place: Denmark: Riget | collected 2013 | reverse complement strand
GAAAATATTGCAGGTCTTTTATCAAACAGAATTGCTGCTATTAAGGAAATTAATAATTGCATTACAAAAGCTAATGATATGGATTATAAGAAATATAAAGATATTCAAGCAGCTCAAGCTGGTATGAGTGATGATAAATATATTGCAGATCTTTATAAAGCATTTATTCAAAATCCAAATAGCCAAGCTCCTACATATCAGATGCCTCAACTTGATCAATCTATAGTTGGATCTGGTCTTGTTAGGGCTAATGTTCCTAATAGTATATTATCTGGTGGTGGAGCTATTGATGAGGGATATTTAAATTATATTTCTAATCTTACACCTGAACAGAATCTTATGAGATATGAAAACAATCCTAATGTAAAACAGGTAGTTGTATATGATGCTTCTACAGGACAGAAATTCTTCCAGATGATGGATATGAGTACAATGGAAGCAATTCCGAATCTTCCTACATATGATAATAATATTATGGAAGATACAACTCTCGATCTTGCAAATGGTATTGCTAAGAATCTTAATCTTAGAGAATCATTCCCTATTATTCAGATTAACAATGGAGTTACAAGTCAATATTAAAAAATAAAAGCTCTAGAGGCTTAAAACCTCTAGAGCAATTTGCTTTATAATAAAGCAGTAAATACATTACCTGTATTTGTAATTTGTCTTTCTACTCTACCAGAAGATTCTTTATGATCTAATCTAGCCGGAGCATCTTTCTGTAAAACTGGAGTTTTTTCCAACTTATCATTTTCAATCTTAATAATTTCTGCTTTAAGATTTGCAATTTTGCTAGAAAAATCTGCCTTCTCCACAGTATTTCTTGTCCTTGATAATTTTGTTTCAAGAGTTTTGATTTCTTTTTCGATTTCCTCTCTAGTTCTCATATAAATACCTCCTTATAATTATCATATCTCTTTATTACTTGATTTGTTCCAAAAAGATAATTAAAATTATTCATATGAATATTATTATTTTCTACACTCCTCTTCAAAATCCCATATAATATTTCCTGATGTAGAAGCAAAACTATTGTTAGATTTAAGTTTTATAATATCAGCAAATGTATCATCTGCTTCAAGTGAATGAGAAATTAGAAATAATTGATCTATATTTAAAATATTCATAGAATGAAATAGAATATTTACAAAATTAGATCTATTGTAACTATCAAGAGCTCCATCAACTTCATCTAATTGAGCAATATTAAATTTTGTGCTTGCTTGATGTAATAATACCAAGTTTATAATCATACTCATCATAGATATCTGTGATGAAGATCCAGAACTTATATCATCTACTGGCAATCCTTCACCGATAAATGGTATTCTAAATTCATTTTCATTTATTACAAAGTCTAACAGTTGATATGCTCCATTGAAAAGCATTCCCAAAACTTCATTAGCTGTTTGTTTTGTCTTACCCATATAAATTTGCATAAATAAAGTTTGAATACCTCCTCCTGTAGGAGAGCAATATTTTTTCAATATTTCTATAGTATCATAACTTGATTTATACTCATTATATTCTACATAGTATGATTCCAATAAAGCTAATTGTCCTGTAAGTTTACTAATCTCAGAAGATATTGGTGCTAATTCTGATGATAATGAATCTATTTCTGATTTATACCCAGATATAGAAGAAAACGCTTCTAATGCTTTAGCAGATTTAGCTTCAAATTCATCTATAATAGATTTAGCAGAATTAAATTCTTTTTCTACAGATAAATATTCTTGATATTTATCATAATACTGTTTTTCTACTTCAATAGAAGTAGATAGTTCTTCAATAATTCTACCATATTCATCTATACCATGTTTTAATTCTTTAATATCGAGATTTAAAGAAATCTCCTCAGATTTTAATTTATCAAGCATAACTTTAGATGAATTTAGAAGTTGCATTTTTTCTCTATGTCCATTATATTCAGACTCAAGTACAGCATTATTTTTTAATTCATCATCAAGTAACTTTAATAAATTTAATCCATCTATAAATCTTTTATTATCTCTTAATTCATCAAATTGATTTCCATTTATTAATCTTTCATCAAAACTAACAATAAATCCAGGAAGAAATTGTTCTATAACGTCTTGATTATCTAAAATGGTACTTCTAATTATATCTAATTCCATCTTCTTAGAAGAGAGAGAATTAGCATAATCGATTTTATGTTGTATTTCTGAAATAATATTCGACTCTTCGAGAATATTTTTCTGATACGTGTCTAATACATCTTCTGGATTTACCATTAAGCCATTCTTTAATTTTAAAGCATCGGAAATAAATGGGCAAGAATCTATAGTACAATTATCTGGCCTATTTTCAAGAATAGCTAATATTTTAATCTGGCCCTGAATATTTGATAATTCTAATTTAGATTTCTCCATAAGATCAATAACTTCTTTTTGTGATTCAATGAGATTATTAATATAATCTTGAGAATATACATTAACTAAGAATTCTATATCAGAAGGAGAGATACCATCATTAAAATGATCAAATAACTGAATAAATTTGACAGAAAATGATACCATATTTGTAAGAGGAATAATTAAACTAGTATTTTGATCTATATTAATACTAGATAAATCTTTGTAATAAGATTTTATCAAATTAGAACTCTCTTCATATTTTGAATATATAGTATCATCAGTTTTTGTACTTGATATTTGAGCTTCTATATTTATGATATCAGAAGATACACTTGATAATCTTGAACATTTTTCTTTCCATCTTAATGTTTCCTTATCAAATTCTCCTGTATATGATAAAATTAGATTATTATCTTTTTCATATTTTTCTAGTATATTTTCTGGCTTTATTTTTGTCTTGTTCTGAAAAGAATTTATCACAATAGATATTTGATCTAATTGTGTTTTATATAATTCTAATCTAGAATTGGCCTCTTCTATTTTCTTTGCTTCATTTTCATCTATACTATTTTTAGCTTGAATAGCAACTATCCGATTATTAAGAGTCATAATTCTAGAGTTTAATTCTGCTTCTCTATTTTTTAAACTTATAACTCTCTGCTCAATAGCAGTTTTATCTCCAATATTTTGAATCTTTGTGTGAAGAGTATTAATATGAGACTTATATATTAAGCTCTTTTTATTTAGAGTTTTATACATTGAGTTATAAATCTCGAGATTATCAATAATATTTGCAGTAAATCTTTTTCTTTCTGCTGGAGTTTTATCACCTAATCCTCTATCAGTACTGCTTAATCTTGATAGAGAAATATAGTTAGAATCTAATTCAAATTCAGAAAAAATAATATCCTTATAAGATGATACATTACCATTCTGATTTAATTCGATTCCGTTTTTCTGTATAAAAGCTTTAGTAGTTTTTCTTCCTTTTAAATCAGCTGGCGAAATGATCTGAATAGTATAAATATCAGATTCATTAACAAGAGTTAAATCTTTTTCTCCAGTCTTATTAGGAATAAAAGAATTACTACTATCTGGGAATGGATTGAGGTGATTGAGTGCCGTAGATTTTCCTGAACCATTTTCTCCTGTAATTAATACAATTTTTCTTAAACATTTTGAAAAATCTATATCTACAGTATAAAGACCCATACCATTAAAAAATCCAATATAGTTTTTAAATGTTGCTCTTAAATAACGCATATTTATTATACTCCTTATCATAGTAGTATTTAATGATAAGTTTCAGGGGTATTAATTTATAATACCCCTGAATAAAATTAATCAAGATGCTTAACTCCATTATTTCTAATATCAGAATTTACCATATTCATAAAGTCTCTACTAATACTAGGATCAATTGCTGATGGATACATCTTTGTAGAATTTGGGTCCTGCTTCCAAAGAATAGAATATACTCTACCACATTTCTTACAATAGATATGATCAAAAGCTCTAATCTCATGTTTGGATTCTCTACCAAACTTATCTACAAACACAAGAGTATTTTTACCACCACAGGATACACATTCGTTTTTCTTCTCAAAATAGAAAGGAATTTCAACTTTCTTTACATTCAGATCTACAGATATTCCAAGATTTAACATATTATTTTTCCTCCTTTGATTTACTATTTTTTATCATCTTTTTAATTTTTCTATTGAATTTGCTATCACGGTATCTACATGGTTCTTTAGATATATTTTTGCATATAGATTTCTTTCTAAAATCTGTACGAAATTCACAGCATAACAATGGGTTGCCATCTTCGTGCATTAAACATCTATGGAGCTTTTTCTTCTTTAACTTTGCAACTATGCAGATTTCTCCATTTTTATTTAAACTTATACGCTTTATTTTGTATCCTTGATTTTTAAGATTAATTTGTTCAACTGAAAATTCTGCACCATTTTTACATTGAGCAAATATATATTTATCTGATACATCTGTATTATATTTTGGCTTACTCATTATTTATCGTCCTCTTAAATACTAATTTTAAATAAAAGAAGAGAGCCTCTTTAAAGAAGCTCTCTTATTCTTGAAGCTTTACAAAGACTTTTACAACTATTTTTTACAAGATTATCATAATCACCTGGATCATTATTAGTTGTAATCGCAAATTCATATGATCTTTTCATAATTTCTACAAGATAAATATCATAATAATGAATATCTTCAAATATTTTTAGAAAATCTTCAAAATCTTCATATCTAAGATCAGCATATTTATCTATTGATCTAAACAGAGCTACATAAATATCTATTAAAGATCTTACAGCATTTATAAAATCTGGATTTATAATAACATGAGAATCCAAAAGATATTTTGATAATTTGAATGCATCCAAATTATATTTTTCATTTAATATAGATATTATCCTTGAGAATACAATAGAGCCAATTAATGAATTATCATAAACAGATGACCATTCGCAAGTTCCAATAAAGAATGTAGAAAAATGATTAATTTTTGTATCATCAATATTAGATTTTATAGAATATTTAATATTGTTAAATATTACACCGGCTCTTTTATTGATATAAAATCTCGTATTATTTACCATTAATGCTACATCATATAATTTTCCAGAGTCTGATTTTTGATCCCCAAAAATCATTTCCATCATGATTTCATCTTCAAGAGTAACATTAGAAGGCTTAATTTCTGTAAATGAAACGTTTGTGCTATCATATATTACTCTTAATACAGTTGGAATAGCAGTAACAAATACACCGCTGTTTATTTCATTATATAAATCTGAAAGATCATAGTATTCATACATAGAATTATCCTCGTTTCAATTCTGTTGTCGGTTTTATATAAGAGAAAGTAGATTCTTCTCCCCTAGCAATAATCTTTACATCAGAAAATCTACTACCAATGTTTGCAGTATTAGATATCTGAGTAAATTTGGTTTTTTTTCCGTTTATAACAATAGTTCCGGGCACGAAGCATTTACCACTTCGTGCCAAGATTGTATTTTTTTCTTTAATTTGTTCATCAGAATATAAGAAGTATTTGATACTCATAATTATTTACCTCCATTTAGTAATTATTCTTGAGTTATGGTAAATAATGACGGTATTTTCTCTTCCTTCTTCTCTTCAAGAATTTGCTGAGAGCATGTATACAATATTGATTTATCATATATATTCTCCACTGGACACACAATTCTATTGATATCTAATTCTTCCTGAACAATTTGTTCTCTCTTAGCCATATAATCTACTTCTAATGGTTTTGAGAATATAATTGGTGATTGAGTTCCCTCTCTGTATTTCTGATCAATTGGAGCATAGTTTTCTCTCCACGTATTTGGCTCATCATATTGAGAGAACGATTTATCAGATCCATAAAGATTAGTCATTGGACAAATCATTCCAGACATACCAGGATCTGATGCAGATGATGCATCAAGATCAAGAATACCAACATGTGATGGATCTACATATCTATATACTGGCTGAATCTTAGAACCATCCTCTCCTAAACCTGATATACCTTTATAAGTATATTTAAGAGCTACGAGAGAATCAAGGTCATTAACTAAGTCTCTATAAGAAACTAAGTTAGATTCTGTAGAAATATTACTAACAACAAACATTGGATTAGTTTTAATAGCCTGTACAACTTTCTTAAGAGTTACTCTAGTTCCCAAATCAGAAATTCTATGAATACCTCTGTTAAGTTTAGCAGCATATACAGCAGCAATATAGTCTGCAATTCTAATCCTTTTTGTAGTTACATCTACATTTTCCTTAATTCTTAAATTAGAGAATTCTCTCATGAGCCATCTAAGGACACAATAGATATTTTCTTTATCAATCATAGGAAGATGAAGATCTCTAAGAGTAATATTATCATAAATACCATCAATAGAATCAAGAACAAACAATCCTTTTTCTACAGTAGCATTTTTGAAAGCCATTCCAAGGTTCTCTAACCAATATCTCTGATCAAATAGGAAATTTATATCTGGTAAATCTTTTCTGATACCATCAATGATAGTTGCCACAAAACTCTGAACCATAGGATCATTATCAAAGCAATATTTATAGCAACTTACATAAACTCCACTCTTTTCAAAACAATACCAATCATCTGCAATAATAGGTTGTTTTGTAATTCTGATACAATCAATCTGTAAGAAATTCATTGTACCATACATACCATAAGCTGCAAGAATGTAATAGATTACATTTACAGTATTATTGAAAATAATTGATTGATATTCGATTGCTTTGATTGGTTCACCAGCGACAATTTCTCCTTTATCATTCAATGTAACTCTGTTCATTTTATTATTGAATCCTCTAAAGATTCTAATTGGCATGAACATTGTTTTCATTGTTACTGTGTCTACTTTACTATTACTAGCAGTAGAGTTGTTATAGGTAGAACCGTCTACAATCTGAAAAATAGTTGTATAATAATTTCCAGAAATTCTGAAATAATATTTTCTTCTAAATCTAGGAACGGCAATAAGTACTTCAAGAACTTCCTGAGGATTTACAACTTCTGTTGTCTTTCCATTCTCTTCAATACGCTCTACACCATTATGTCTAACTAACCATTCCACTTTAATCAGAATAATATCTGTATCTCTAATATTTATAAAGTCATAAGAATTTTCTACCTTAGAATTCTTTTTCTTTTGTTTTTCCTCATAATTTCTTAAAGTATTATAGATCTCTTCATAATCATAGATTACATCAAAACTTAATACCTTAAGAGTATAATATTTATCTCTTTGACAAGACATTATTACTTGTCTAATTGCTTCTATAATCTCTTCATTATCTCTTTCAAAGAGTTTTTCATTGAACTCTTCTCTGTGAGTTTCATTGTATTGCCTCATAAATTGAGCTTGAGTTAACATTATATTTCCTCCAAAATTTTGTAATAATATATTATTACAATTTTTAGATAGAAAAATTATTCATCAGAATATTCTGATGAATCTTCACTATCAATGTTGTACATATTTTCAGAATCATCATCTATATCATTTTCAGTAAGAGATACTGTAATTTCTGTATTCATTGGATTAGGAACATCAGGAGATTTATCTTTAAATGTTAATGTAACTTCCATGTCACAATTCTCACAAAATCTCTTAATAATTTTTAAAGTTGCATTTGAGTTTTTTAACTGTCGTTTATCATTTGGAAAATTATCCCCAAATCTTGGAGCATATTTATCAATGTCAATATTTTTGGCATTTAATGCCATCTTTAAGCCTTTCATTTCAGGCTGATCTGTATCTTTAACAGGAATATTTGTAATAGAATCTGGAGATGTAATAAAAGGTTCATCTAACTTTCTGGCAGCATCTCCATTTTTAATAAGCTCTTTGATATCATCTGTATTACTCATTGATATAAAATCTTTAGGAATGTATCTTTCAGTAAAAGCTTCATCTGGATATATAAGAAAGTCTACACAACCTGCATTATATACTCCAGGGATAGTTGCATTAGAATTATATTCGCCTTTGATAGGCAATAATATTTCTCTACCATTCATATCAACCGGAATAGCAACATCAGATCTCATCTTATAGGAATCAATATGTTTAGCATATTCTGCATAGTCAACTACATCAACAACTTGACCATTTACAGCTGCTTTTGTTACACTCACATTGAGAGGTGGAATTTCAAGCATAGTATTATATCCTTTCCAAAAACAAAAAAGAATTTTTCAAATAGTAATCTTAATATTAAAATAGATTTAAAATAAATCAGTCAAAGGAATAGACTATATTCTTTGGCCGAGTTATTAAAAGAATATAGTCATACCCCAATGACTGATTTAAATTAGATCATCTTATTTTTCGATCATTGCATCACTCTTGATGAGATTTTTGATCTCGCCTGCCGGTTCCAGAGCAAATACTTTCTCACCATTTTCAACAGCAACACGAGCCTGGAATACACCATCCTGTTCAACAACAACCTCAGCACCATCTTTTGCATTCTCATCAAGCCATTTCTTTGTCATAGTGAGAGCATAGATAAGACAATTTACAAGCATGGAATCACTCTTAAACTGCATACCATATTTCTCTCCAGCTGTTGCAATGAAATATGAATGAGACTGAGGATCACTGAAATCAATCTTCAGAGCAGACTCCGGAATATCCGCCTCATCAAAGGTCCAAACAAGAGACCAGTTTCCAGGTTTACTTGTATCTTCATTCTCGAAATACTGTACAACTGTTCCTGCAACAAAAGACTTATCCATCTTTCTGAAAGTAAAAGCTACAGGCTGAGTCATAGTCTTGGAATTGTTAAGTAATCTTGCTGCTCCTGTGAAGATTGTGTCCATAATCTTGTCCATATGTTCCGGAGCTAAATCGTAGCAGACTTCATCGAAAAGTCCTTTGGAATACATTTCCGGTAACTGTGTTTCTAATAATTTCATGTCTTTTTCCTCCTAGAAATTTGTGTTTGTATACTGTAACATCTTTGATATTACCTAAATATAATATATTATTATATTTGGTTTTACTTTAAATCTATTCCAATGTATATTCTAGAATTATCGATAAATTCTTGTACAGGAATAATCTTGGTGTTTGGATTCTTGGAAGCTTTAATTACTTTAGTGCTATTGAATCCAGCATATGGTATTAATAAAATATCTGTTTTCTTTGTAACCGAGCTATCTCCAGCATCATACCCTGCTGTATTGAGTTGTTCAGCTAACTGTAAATTTCTAAAACCTGTGAATCTTATTTCTCCTTTAATGGAATTAGCGTTACCAAAACTATCTATAAGTTTTACATTATCAAGAATAAATCTAATATCATTCTCAAAGAAACCCCATTCGATAGCAATAGTTTTTGCAGTAATATCTCCAATTCCAGGAATAGAATTTACAAGATTAATTAAAAATGCATCTGGCTGCATCTGATACATCTGTTCTAATTCTGCTACAGTTTTAAACTGTAAAATAGATTGCCATTTCTTATATGCTATGGAAGTAAATCCTAAAGCACCCATTACAATATAATCTTTCCAGTTATCTGTAATAAGTTTAAACAAAGCATTAGAAAAAGCTTCACCATCTGCAACTCCAAGCTTTTCAATATAAAATTCTCTTCTTATAATTATATTACCATTCTCATAGTCATATAATTTATAAAGATGATCAAACTGATTAAGAATACTAAAAGTTGCATCTGCAAAACCTTTGATATTAAGTTTTGCAAACATATTTACCATTCTCTGCACACTTCTACCAGCACATTCACGATTTGGACAAATAAGAGATTTTCCACTTTCAGAAACCACAAGTTCTGTTCCACAAATTGGACAATTCTTAATAATTTCTTCTTTTGGATTAGGATTATTTTTATTATGCTCACAATCCATAGCAGATACATAAGGCATAACATCATTAACATATTTTACATTAATAATGTCCCCATATTTTAATCCAAGATTTTCAAATCTATTTAATGATGATCCAGTAGATTTTGTATGAATAGTCCCGAAGAATTCTACAGGATCATAATGAATCATTGGAGTAATATTTCCATGCTGTCCAACTTCATAGGTATATCCTCTAAAAATTGTTTGTTTTTCATCTGGATCAAATTTTACAGCCATAGAGAATTTGTTAATATAATTCTCCCTACCAAGAGTAGTTCTAATATTCTCATCAAGATAACTAATCACGATTCCATCATACATGAAATTGAGAAAATTTCTAGCTATTTTTGCTTCGTTCCAGAAAGCTTTAATCTGATATAGAATATCAGGTACAGTTCCTTCAAAATAACAATATCTCAAAGGTTCTCCATGCGATGAAAATACTCTATTCATAAACTCGATTTCTTCAAGTCTATTAGAGAATTTATACTTAAACTGTTCTCTATCTATCGCAAGAGGTACAAGAGTAATTAAATCTCTGAATTTATAAGCATCTGAAGCTCCAAATAAACCAACTATAGCAGTTCTACAGTTAGCATATGATTTTCCTCTAAGTCTATTAAATAATTCTAGATTAGATTTAGTCATAATAGCCTCAAATTTAACACCAACATCTTCCTCTCCAATCATACATCTTGCATGTTTAAATGGATAATCTCTAAGAATAGGAGTAATATCTGAAGCTTCTCCAATTCCTGTATCTCCTCTAGTTCTGGCAGATTTTAATGTAAATCCACAATCTGCTTCTACAGAAATTCCATCATATTTAAGTTCACAGACAATACCAATTCTATCTGTAGGATTTATAATTCCTCTATTGATATGATATTGAAAGAAATCTCTTTCGAGAACTTTTACATTTGGATCATTAAATACTCCAGCATCAATTGCATCTTGATTCAAAACAAATTTAGATTTATCAAGAGTTCCAACCAATGTTGGATGATTATGCTCTGTATTATGGGACCTCTTTGATATTTTTTCAGAATCAAATACAATTGGAGTTTGATAATAATCATATCTATTAAGAATAGGTTTTCCGATTCTCATAATATCATTATAAATGGATTGTTGTAATTCGTCCCTATTTATAATTTCATGAAATTCAACAGGACACTCAATTTTTTTTTCATTGACTCCTATATCTGATTGATTCGAATTGCCAAAATCAACAACCGCTGATCCTACCTGAAAATGATGATCATATATCTTATACTTTTCCAACAGTAGATCATAGAACCCATCTTCTATAGGTAATAAACTTCTATCAGTGCGATTATACATGATATTACAAATCATGATAATATTTTTCAATTCTTCAATATCAGCAGTAGATAATTCTTGTAAATAATATAATCTACATGCTTCAGAATTAATAATAGCAACATTTTCTGTTGTTATTATAGATAAATTTCCTGCAATTAGTGCATTAAATATATCCGATATAAATTTATAATTCACAATAAATACTCCTTTCTGTTTTATAATATATGATTAAAAATCATCTTCCTCTTCATCATCCCAATCATCATCTTCATCTTGATAATCATCAGGCCATATTATAAAATTTGGCTCACCTCTAACAAATATATTCATATTTATTAACCATAAATCATCATTAAATTTTGCAGGATCATATATTCCTTCTTCTTCTAATATACTCATATATTGATTAATAATATTTTGAATATTTTGTAAAGCAATAGGATCTATATCAAAATATTCTTTACCAGATGATTTATATATTCTTACCTGTCTTCTTTTAATATGAATTCTAATAATCTCATCTAACCATAAATAATACTGACATAAAACTGTATTATTTATATTAGAAATTCTTTTCTTTGCAACTTTTTCCAACTCTTCAGCAATAGTTCTTCTTAACTTTACCTTACTAATTTTTACATCATTATTATATTCAAATTTTGCAAAATCAGTTGATAAATTTTGAAGATCTGTATATAATGAATTTATTTGAGAGTCAGATTGTATAGATTTTTGTATGTTTTTATTAACTGGAAATGGTGAAATGAATTTAAAGCATGGTAAAATACTTGTAGCATTCATATGTATACCTCTATCATTTAAATTTTAAAGAAGATAGGGTATAACCCCTATCTTCTTTTTCTTCTAGTACCTTCGAATGTAACTGGTGATACAGCTCCAGATTTTTTAACCTTTTCGTAGTACTTCTGTCTATCTTCAAAGTCTTTTACATAATCAAATCCTTCTCTTTTATCTTCAGGAACAAAAGAAATAGGAACTGAGTATGGAGAACGGTCGAATGTTATAGGAGAGAAAGTTACCTTCTTAATATTCTTTCTTCTCTTAATAAACTTGATTCTTCTACCTACAGCTTTAAGATAAGTTGTGGCAATTTCTGCTGATCTATTTCTAGAATCTGAATCCAATCTAATATCAATATTAAATGGATCTCCAGTATACATCTGTTCAACTAATCTTCTACCCTGTGGGGATAAACTATGAATCATCATATTGGAGATAAGACTATCTACGCCTATGTGACCCATATTATTTGTCTCCATATTACCAAACCTAATAGGTGTATTAGGATATAATTCTCTAAAGTCTTTCTTAACTCTAGACTTTGTATTTTCATTTCTAATATTAGTTGAGCTTAAAGATGTAGCAGAGAATTTTTCCTCAGCATATTGTTTTAATCTAAATATATACTGCTTTCCAACAACAATACGTCTTCTTGCCGGAACATATCTTATTGTTCCATCAGAACCAGTCATAGGAACTTCAACATCATTCTGCTTAATCCAAGGAAAAGCATTATATAATTCCATTAATTTATCTATTGTATATGATTCAGATATTGGCTTCATACTAAGATGAATATTTCCAGAATCAATGATAGACTGCACAAAGAACATTAACTCTGTAACGCTCATAGTTTTTCTTTTCTCATCCATATATTGAGCTTGCTCTTGGGAACACATTGAAACAAATTTATAGATAAGAGCATATGCTTGATTTACATCCATTCTATCTTCAATAATCTTATCTATAATAGAAGCACTAATATGGTTAAGAGATAACTCAAATACCTGACCAACATTTTCTCTATTAATCATTGTAGATGAATTGAAAATGATATCTACATATTCCCATTCACCTTTAGCATTCTTAAATCTCGGCATCATAGTTTGAGGCCAAATTGAAGAGAATACACCTTTGCCTCCATATCTATTAGAAGCTTTATCTCCCTCTTCCAAAGGCTTCTCTTCAAGAACACCAATTTCAAGAATAATATTAGAGAATGTTCTTTTATCGATATACATATCATGATTCATTACTCGCTTAGCATTTGCAAATAATTTCTGCAAATCATAAGTAAGTTCATATCCATTAGTTACATATGGAGTTATAAGTTGAACAATTTCTCTATTAAATCTCTGCTGCTCATTGTAGTACATTTTAATCTGAGCATAATAATGAGAATCAAGAATTTCAGGATTATTACAATAGATATTTACATCTATTACTCTTCCATGAACCTGACGTTTATCATCAGAAATCATAAGTTTACTAAGATTATTAATACTCTGAGTATAGTATGATTCTTCTTTCTTTTCCTTTCTCAGTGCAATCAGGTTTCCATCAACAATATTTTCACCAATATCCGGAATAATTTTATATACTTTATCGTTTCCGTATATATTAATAGGAATATCATTGTCATTTATCATAATTTGTACAGGTTTGAATAATGGAGAATCTAATTTCTTTGCGGCAACATCAGATCCAATAATAGAATCCTCCATATTATCATCAAGAGCCAAATATGCTACATTCATATTTATTCCATCTGCTCTGTTATTATACTCATCAAATGATAATGATTTCTGTACAACTGTTCCTTCATTTACAAAATCACCAATATCAAGATTATCAAGATATTCATTATTATACAGATAGCAATATGATTCTGTAATATAATGATAAGAAATTCTCTCAACGACTTCTAATCTTTTCTTTTTAGTATCTTCGAAGATCATCCAATAGTGATGATTTGGAGCAAAACTAAATTTGCTAATTTTTCCAACAACTCTATATGTTGAATCTGCTTTTGTTACAGAGCTAGAGTAATCGCCAAATCTAATCTCATATCCAGTTTCAAGTATAGCTTTTTCTGGTCTCATTAAAGAAAATACATGTTCCTTCTGAGTACTAGCTAAGATTTTTCTAGATCCAGAGTTAGTATTCATAAATGGCATCATTAAACCTTTGCCAGCTAAATGCTCCATAGATGGGATATCTTTAGTATTTTGAACAACTTTGTCCAAGAATCCTAATCCTGCCATAATAATTCTCCTTTTAGAATAATTTTAATCTTTAGATAGGTTCATCTGGTTTTATAAAATAGAAATCTTTTATATGATAATTTATTCCCAAGAGTAATATTACTCTTGGGAATAAACTTCATCTTGTATCATTTATATAATATATTCTTGAAATATATTTTACTGAGTATTTGCAAACTCATTAAACATACTGCTTATATTATTTGAAACTGTTGATATATCTGCTTCTACAGCTTTTGTTTCTGATAAATAAGTGGAAAGAATTTCATAGCATTTTTTAGCAAATGCTTTTTGCAACTCTGGTGATTTAGATAGAACTTCTTTAAAGTTTCTCTGTGAAAATTTAGAATCAGGAGCTTCATCAAGATATTGATATGCCCCAGCCCCTGAAAATGCTCCTTCTGTTTTTAATAAATGAAACAGAGATAAAATCTCGTCAAATCTACCCTCTGATTTATTAAAAATAAGAGGAACACTCTTCTTTGTAGCATTTGTTCTAGACTTTACTAAAGTCATAGAGATTATAGAACCATCGATTCCATAATCTTTTTCTTTCTTAAGAGTATTTGTATCATCTACTCTAAACATATTGTTTGCTAAATAAATAGCAGCTCTACCACCAGGTAATCTTTCTCCTTGTTTAAGTCCAGATATCTGAGCAGCTTTTGGAATGAATCCCATCTGAATTTCTTCAAGAATGTGATTAATTGTAAAGAATATAATATTTGCTTTTTTACAAATCTGAGAAATCTGTTTAAAAATCATTGTATTTGTTTTGGCTATAGAACTTGCTGCCATACTACCTGCTAAATCATCTTCATCAGCAAGATTTTCAGGCATAAGCATAGGAAGAGAGTCCACAATATATACTGTAGGAACCATTTTATAAATTCTATTACCATGAATATCAAATACACCAGTATCATATTCATAATCTTTAGAATTATTAATTTTTTCATCTGCAATTGTTTTGATACGTTTATACAGATTCTCAGCAGTAATACCAGAGTTTCTAATATCACAATAATTTATGATCTGTTCTTCTGTCAAACCAAGAAGAAATTCTTTTCTTGCATACGGAAGAGATCCTTCAATATCATCTATAAATAATGATGTAGGCATTCCTTTTTCAATAAAAGGCCTAACAATGTTTCCAGCAAATTGCATTAGCAATGTAGATTTTCCAGACCCTGATCTACCAATAACTGTATTTGTAGATCCGTCTACAATACCACAAGCATTATAGCTAAATTCTCTATCATTACCATTTACATGTACAACTGTACCATTTAAATAGTCAATAGATAGAAATCCAGTACTATACATAACATCAAACTTTGCAGATTCTTTAGCTCCAACATCTTTACTTTTACTGATTTCTTTACGAAATCTGTCCATTAATGATACCATACAATATTTCTCCTATTTTAATAGTAGTTATTACATCATATTATTAATAAATAGTTGAATAAACTGTATTTTTATAAAAAATAAAACCCAGATATAATCTGGGTTTTATTAATTTAAAATTACTCTTCATTATCATCAATCTCATCGAAAAGAATATGTGCTCTTCTATAAATATGTCTTAATGTTGTATGTTTATATCTTTTAATTGCTTCACCAATATATGCAGCAAATAACATAGCAATCCACATTCCTCCAACCATCCAGTACCCTAATAAGTATAAAACATCTGTTTCAGTTTTATACCACCAAATAAACAGAATTAAGAATACTGCAACGAAACTTAAAAGTTGTCCAATTCTCATCATAATTAGATCAATAATAAGTTTTAATCTTTCTCTGTTAATCCAATCTTCCTTCGTTTTTTTCATTGTTTGTTTCTCCTTTGCTTTTATATTTTATAATGGTATCATATGTAGAATATATTTCTATATTCTACATATATTATATATAATTGAAATTTGGAACTTTTACAAAATGAAACTCTAGAGTATTTCTACTCTAGAGTCTTTCATCGTTTGTTAAATTTATAAATTGATTTTTATCTATTGGAACTATTTTTGTATATGGATATTTTATATTATCTAATTCTGCAACTATCCCACAAACAGGACATTGATATGTGTAAGTTGTTTGAAAATCACCATTATCATCTTTTTCGCATCTAGAATCAATACATTGTACCAATCCTTTATGACAATTATCGCAAAGATAATTTACGATAACAACTTTTGCATCAGTTGCAACCTCGCTCATGATTTTCTCCTTTTACAAATCTCGATAGAATGATACTATATAAAAATCGAATACTTAACGCTTAGACACTATTAGTTGGTCTACGTTGCCTGCAATATTTTATCTGCATTGTTAAACCTTTATATGCTTTAATACACTGCTTTACAGATCTACAAGATCTATGTCCTCTTCCTCTCCTCTTCAATTTTATAAATACCACTCTATCAAGAATTCACGGTACTTTTCAGAAAACGTCTGCTACCTCAGCTAGTAACCGTTTGATCATATTATATGTGTTATTCTACACTGTCAATAATTATTTAATTTTCCGATGGTAGATCGAGAAAATAAAGCAGCCGATGCACTCTTGGTGCATCCCTACCAAATGTTAAGGATATATCGTTTCACCTTAAGTGGGAAGGGTTGGATTCGAACCAACGAAGCCGAAGCAACAGATTTACAGTCTGCCCGTTTTAACCACTTACTTACCTGCCCAAAATCGGAATGACAGGATTTGAACCTGCGACATCTTGGTCCCAAACCAAGCGCTCTAGCCAAACTGAGCCACATTCCGTAATATAATCTTTTTAATTAGGTTGAGATTATTGGCCTAATTATACTAGCATTACTTATAGTTGGATATAAGTATCACACAATCTTTTGGATGTAGCTAGCAACGACACCGGTTTCAGAGGCTCCCGGCAAACACTTACAATAGGAGTTTATAAATTTCATTTCAGTATAGTCTTCCTTGCGAGATTCAGAGATTGCGGTCTCTTAGAGTTACACCTAATCTTACTTTTTCATATTTCACCTTGCGAGTTCCATATATGTTCATATTTCATAACAATAAGTCGTTTTTGCTCTCTATTGTCGCACACACTTTTGCTTGTAAAAATATAATCCATAGTTTTTACTCAATTCCATCATCAGCGGAACCTGTTAAGTATGTTTTCATTATTATTCTTATTTTATTTGGACTACGAGGTGTGCGTTTGAACATCCATACCTTTTGAGTACAGCCCATTCATCGCAACCCTGTCACACCTTGCGAGTATAACTTTACATTTCTTTTCTCACTTTTCAGCTTCCAATCAGAAATATAATTACAAAAGCATTTGCATTTGCTGTGCTCACACCTTTCAACAGCTCTTTCTCTAAATCATGCATTTCTACAATTAGTACCACTTTTCGTAACATGATACATAGACTTTCCACTGATCTCATCCATACGGACATTGACCATAGAGGTAGCCGAGAATAGTACTGGTTTTCTGTCAAACTAATAAAATATATTCTATCACAGAGGATAGCATTCTATAATATTAGTCGCAACCAAACAAATAAGAAATTTGATTGCTTTATACATATCACTATGCTTATTTAACGACCCGAAACCGGCCAG
>NFZD01001916.1_pt1 | contig 17937 bp, 21 predicted proteins | sample 1095381 | NCBI WGS metagenome assembly NFZD01 (sample SAMN03609891, study PRJNA323583) | gut metagenome | isolation source: feces | host: Rattus norvegicus | place: Denmark: Riget | collected 2013 | reverse complement strand
TGACTCTTACATATTATTTATTGATAAAAATCAAACCAATTTGTCTAAATTGAAGAAAATCTTTCAAAAATTTGCAAGAAAGAAAAATTTTTCGTACCTTTGCAGCGAAAATCAGAAATTTGAGTGATAAATAATTTCACAAGGACGCAAAATTTATAGATTTAGACGTCCGTATAAGAAACTAAACTCAAAATGTTGAGTATGATTAAGTGAGAGGACAAAGACGAGAGAATTCAATTTTGACGTCTGACGTCCAAGATAAATAAAAAGTACGCTCTAATAATAGGGCAAATTAAAAAAAAGAAAATGTCAATGATTCGGACACAACAACAGCATCATCAGCCGACGGTTCAGCCACAGCAGCGACCCGTCGCTAATCTGCGTGTGTTCACTCCGAAGCATTGTGAGATAATTATATAATAGAGAAAACTGTACATAGGTCTATATATTAATTATAATCATATCCCCGGATGTTCACACAGAACTCCGGGGATAATTTTTTGATATGGGATGCGTAGGATAATTGGTTAATCTACTTTGCTGTGACCAAAGAGTATGAGCGTTCGAGCCGCTCCGCACCCCCGAAGATAGAAGAAAGTGTTCTTTGAAATAATGAAATTGGACGTTAGCACAAATGGTTACTGCACCGGAATTTGGCTCCGGTTATTGAGGGTTCGAGTCCCCCACGTCCAACAACAATGGACGTTGGCATAATGGCTATTGCGCCTGGTTCTGGCCCAGGAGATTGGGAGTTCGATTCTCTCACGTCCAACAAACAAGGATCCGTAGCTCAGTTGGATTAGAGCATAGCGCTACGAACGCTAGGGTCGGGGGTTCGAGTCCCTTCGGGTCTTCAATTACAGGGTGTAGTTTAGTGGTAGAATGCGGCGTCTGGGACGCTGTGATGAAAGTTCGATTCTTTCCTCCCTGACTGATTTAATTTCTGGGTGTAACCGGTAATAGGTGACCGACGCGGTTTGGAACCGTGATTAAGTTATGCAGGTTCGAGTCCTGTCTCCCAGACTATATTATTTCTAGATGTAGTTCAGCCTGGTAGAACAAGTCTTCAGGAGAGACGTGGTCGGTGGTTCGAATCCATCCATCTAGACAATTTATTCAAAGATTCAGAAGATAAATACTTAAATAATTCACAACAAAACTTCTTTATTTCAGTATATTGATTTCAAATCAGTGTACTGAAATATTTGTTTAATCAGAGTCTAAATCTTAATTGCATAGTACAATAATTATGGAGAATACAATTAAGAACGAACAGCACATCACAAAAGACTTCACAAATGACCGTGGAGAGAAAGTACACTTCGAGATTCTGTACGATTCTCTCGGACGTCCGCTCCGACAGAAGCAGACTTTCTATCATAATGATTCTGAATACTCATATTGTTTCGAAAGATACAAGGACGATTTATCTGGAAAGAAATTATATCATATTACATTCGATTCAAAGATGAAGAATATTCTATCTGATGGACTTCTACCGAGAGTTGGAGGGTATTATGGTGATCATTGGGTCGGATTGTCTAATGTAGCAGAGATAAGAGAATTGTTGCTTCCTGGAGTTTTCTTTACATTAGATGAGCCAGTAAATCAATGGCCACCGAAGCAAAATGTTCCGGTCATTGAAATAGACGGTGATACGCTCGACCCAGATCTTGTTATGTCAGACAGTGAGATTGACAACAGCATATTCTACTTCGGACGTATTCTTCCAGACAAATTGAAAGTGTATTTTTACGACGGCTCATAAGAATAAAGAGAACCTCTCGTCTGAGAAGTTCTCTTTTCATTTGTCTCTTTTCTTAGATTACTGGACTTTGTACCAGTTGGCGTCTTTGTCAGTTATCCATCTTTGGAAGTCAGGATACTTGTTCTGAATCGGCTGTCTTTCTGTACACCATTCATAGTCAGTTCCTACGCAGAGTTTCTCAGATGGTTCTCCGACGTTGCTGCCGAGAGTTATTGTTCCCTTAGATGTCTCTACTACGATGGGAATGTCTTTGATGTTCTTCTGACCGCTCCAATCGGCTTCACCTAAGATAGCAGTGAACTGAACAGCCGGACGTGAAACCAATCCCGTGTTGACCATTGTAGAAACGGGAACTCCGAATAGTTCGTGGACTTCTTGACTCGCTACATACAGAGGGAGTGTGCCTCCAGCTGCACGCAGAGTGATGTGAGCGACGAGTTTGTTCGCATTCAGACGACCAATCCATTCGTTTGCAAGAGTTGCGTCTAGAACTACGTCATTGTAGTCAAAATCGCTTTCAGCAGTTCCCAAGTCTTCAGCGATGATGCGCTTAGCAGATTTGAACTCGGCTGGAGATATTCTCAAAATCCAGTCCGAAAATTTCCAATCTCTTTCGACATCCATGTTCTTATTTGCTTCTTGTCCTTCGGGATGCGAAGCACAGAAATCGAAGCCCACATAGTAGTATCCGGCAAGATTTGGATCGATGTCAGCACCAGGGATGATGATGTACTCAGTATGGTACTTGCTGTCAGTGCTGTTGTGATAAGCAAAATCGAGTGTACCCGAATTCAGCATCAGTGTAGCGCCTTTGATGTTTCCCCATACAGCATTGTGATCTGCATTGTTAAAGTCATTAGCGTGTTCCCAACAAGCGTTGTCGGGAGGAAGCAAATCGCCATCAGCATACTTGACCTGGAGATGGTTCATATGGTCTGAACCCAGGACGTCTTGTCCGAAACCATCCTGATAGACGTCTTCGCCTTTGTAAACTTCATAAATGAAATAGTCTGTCCAATTCACGTTGCAATCGTTGACTACTCCAGGACGATACTTCGAGAATTCAGCGACAACGAGGTCACGCTCGGTAGCAGCTACGTTTGCGGGAATGTTGAATTGTCCTTCCCATTCATTACGGTTTACGTTATGCCCGCGAGTAACAGCACGGGTCGCTGCGCTATTGTAATCAGAAAGATTAACGATCTCAGCAGATGCAAATCCCCAATCCTGGTCGCTGGACGGCTGACCGAATGTCTTGATGAATGTCTGCTCAAATTTCTGACGCTGTACATCTTCGTATGAGTATTCGAAGTCATTGTTCTTTGCGCAAGAAACTATCAACAGCGTAGTCAAAAATAAAAGAATCAGTTTCTTCATGTTTACTTTTAGTATTTAAAAATTAATATTATTAATACATTATTTATCAATTGATTATGTCGTTTACTATTTGTTCGGTGTGTAAATCTATTGTCAGATTACTTTCCAAGAATTGGACGTACGTCCCATCTTCTCTTTGAATATCTTCGTATTCGACGGTTCTTATTAATTCGACGACAAATCTTATACAGTCGTTTAAAAGGTCCAAATCTGCATTATCTTCTCTATAGAGATATGGCTTGAGTTGCTCACTTATTTTCTCAGCGATTTCGCTCTTTGTGTAGACTTCGATTCGTGGGTTGTGAAGAAGCCCGGTGACTTGTCCTATTTGGAACGCATATGTCTTTAAGATGTCAGCACGATTATGTTCGCCCTTATGAAATGCGTTGAAGTCGACAGTCGTCAAATCAATCTTGTCGAGCATATTCAGTTTATCTGTCCACGTTCCTCTTAGTGCTGGCTTTACTTGTGGATGATAATGTGTTCGAGACATATAACTGAGAAGGATGCGGACTGCTCGCACTAACTTCAGAGGAACGCATCGCTCAAGTTCTCTCGTAACCAACAGTTCATCTGTCTGTGGATGTAGATGATATGTTCTCAATAGTGCGTTATTGAGTTCATCAACAGTTCCCTTATAGACTGACGCAATGACTCCATCAGAGACAGTCGCTACGTTGCGGTTCTCTGACGGGTCTGCTGAGCAGAATCTCTTGCATTCTGCCTTGTCTGGAAGTTCATCGACGATATAGAGAACGTCTAGATCTGTTGAATCTTCACTTCCATGAATATATCTTGCTAAAATCTTCATTATTTTTACTTATAAAATGTACTGAGATGAAATGCTTTCGTTATTGATTACTCTTCGTATGGTTTCTGCCATTAAGTCTGCACAAGTGATTTGCTTAACTTTGTTGCAGTCTCCGAGATAGGGAATAGAGTCTGTGAATACGACTTCTTCAAGCGGGCTTGCGCATATGCGTTCTGCTGCCTTTCCTGACATCACGCAGTGCGAAGCGACAGCACGGACGCTGCGTGCTCCGTTCTTGATCATCAGTTCTGCTGCTTTTGTGATGGTTCCTGCTGTGTCGACCATATCGTCTACAAGAACGATGTCTGCATCTTTGACGTCTCCTATGATATGCATCTCAGATATTTCGTTCGGACGTGGACGAGTCTTGCTACAGAAGACAAGAGGACACTGGAAGAACTTGGAGTAACTGCTTGCTTTCTTGAGTGCTCCAGCGTCGGGTGCAGCGATGACGAGGTTCGGAAGATTGAGTTTCTCTACATACGGAACGAAGACGGATGAACCGTAGAGATGGTCGACGGGAACGTCGAAGAATCCCTGCTCCTGGTCGGCGTGCAAGTCCATTGTGATGAGTCTGTCGATGCCAGCGACGCTGAGCATATCTGCGACGAGTTTGGCTCCGATGGCGACACGTGGTTTGTCTTTTCTGTCCTGACGAGCCCATCCGAAGTAGGGAATGACTGCGTTGACTGTCTTTGCTGATGCTCGCTTTGCTGCGTCAATCATCAGGAGAAGTTCCATCAGGTTGTCAGAGTTAGGGAATGTGCTCTGGACGAGAAAGACGTCACGACCGCGGATACTCTCTTCGTAGCAGACAGAGAATTCGCCGTCTGAGAATCTAGTGACATTGATGTTACCCATTTGAGTTCCGAGAGATGCGCAGATTTTCTCAGTGAGGTAACGGGTAGCAGTTCCGGAGAAAACGATGAAGTTGTTGTTCATTTTTATATGAGGTGGATAAAGTTTAAGTTTCTTCGTTGAAAGTGACGTATCCGGCGTCCATAAACGCTCTCAGACCTCCGATGCTGCTTCCGTCAGAGAATATAAACTTGGTGATTCCGAGCTTATCGTAACGCACTGTGTCGAGATTGCATTCTTTAGCTAGCAGTTTCAGACCCTCTACGTATCTTTCTGCGTTATTAAGACGTCTTGTCGTTGGTATTTCCATTTCTTATATTGATTAAATTAGACTGTAAAATTCTCATTCAGCGAATCGAGCGTAATATCAAATTGTGGCAAATCAAGAGTTTCGCAGATTGCTGTGATAGACTGACGAGCACCGCGAGATAGATTCTCATAGACTTCCAGATCGAGGACTCCGGCAAGTAGTTTTCTTCGCTGTTTTCTTTCTTCGAATGAAAGTGGACGTTTAGAACTCTCTTTCGAGGGATTATTCGTAAACGAGAAAGAGTTCTTCTTTATTCTTGACAAGAATTCGCTATCGACGTTGACGTGCAGTTTTCCGAGAGAGACTTTATTGCCGTAACCGGGATATTCGCAAGCGTTTGTTCCGACGTTATATGCCGGGTTGTCTCCGGCTTCTTTATATAGGAAGCAGTCTTGGTTGTAATACTCTGAAATAGCAAACAAAGTCTTAAAGAAGTCCGGGTCGTTGTCTAAGTTAACTACGAAATACGATGCTTCGCCCAATTCCTTAGCGTCTATAGTTCCGTATCCTTCGATATAGTTGCCGTTAATCTTTGTCACACCATATCCTTTCTTGATGAGATAAACAGAGAGATTCCGGTTCCTGAGTTTCTTTTCACGAAGAGAATATTTGTACGGTTCGTCGGACTTCTTGTACTCATCGGGACGGTCGTCTAAAGTATTCGGAGTAGCATCCTTATATTCGTCACGATATGCTGTGATACAAGCAATATCGTAATCGTCCATAAAGTCAATCAGTCTATTGATTCCACTTAATTCGAACAGTTCGTTTGACATAATTTTCTTCTTTTTATTGTTTTGCTGTGCAAATATACGAAATCTATTAGACATATCAAAGATTTTGAGTGTTTGTTTAACATTTCTTAGGATATATCTAATAGATTTTAAGATTTGTTATGATTCAGAAGAATTGACAACATAGTCATCAGAAACGTTTTCTGTGAACATCCGTTTGAAGCATTTCTCTGGGATAGTCTGAAGATGGGTCTTAAAGTCTTCTTCAGACTCGAACTCAAAGACGACAGTCGGATATTTAAACTTATGAAGCAGCATATCTCCGAGAAGACTCATATCGTCTCCGTAGAATTCGTTCGGTTCCAGATATTCTTCAACACAATAAATTGTTTTCATAATACGCCGTCGAAATTGTCTTCTTTCCTTAATTCAGAACCGTCGAAGTTGTTGCAGAAATAGTCGTCTGAGACTTCTTTCGTGAACACACGTCCGATGACACCTCCGTCGTTGATGATAGACATAAGATAGTCTTTGAATTCATCTTCGTTGTCGAATTCTTGGATATAAGAAGTCAGTCCCAACTTCCAGGGCTGTTCTAGTGAACCCCAGAATCCTCCGTCACGTACACGCTCATCTTCCTTGAGCCATTCTTCGATGCAAAATATCTTCTTCATATTATATAATGTAATGTTTGAGTTTATTGACTGTTTTTGTGCAAGTTTTGCTCGTGACAATTGATCCCGTAGAATACTTCCTGATTTACTCGTGATGCAAACTCACTAGAATTCGTGATTGCTTTTGATAAACCGTCAACGAACATATTGCAGACCATCTCGTGAATGATGTCCATGTGATGCTCTTTGATATAAGAAACAATCTTGTCCTGAATGTCTTTATAGACTGGTTCGAAATTGACTGATTTTGCCGCTTCTCTGAGCAAGTCATTTGCGTAGTACTTCTCTTCTCGATTCCAGTAATCACCAGACTCGGTTTTCTTTACGAACAACTCACGGAAAATATCTGGATTGCTCAATTGGTCAAGCAATGCTTTTTTACATATGTCGTGTAATTCTTCTTTTGAGAATGCTTCGAGTTCTTTCTCAAGTACGTCTTTGAATCTTTCTTCTCCTACTTCGATTTTAATCTCCATATTTCAAATTGAAATTTCGTTTTGTAAAGATTGTACGAGTCGTTTTCTCTTTTGTTCGCAATTCGGAGATGAAAATTATTGTATGTGTTTATTTTTATTTTTCTCGATTCAAAACAGATGGAATGAGAAATAAATATAAAAACATTGAAAGTTTAAGATACAATATATGGGTTATAGCCTGTCAAAGAGCGGTTTTGAATTTTTGAAGAAACGAGAAGGCGTTATCTATCGTCCCGTTTGGGATAGAACGAACTATGCTGTTGGTATCGGACATAATGGTCCAGATGTCAACCCCAATAAAGTTTATACAGACGCTGAAATCAATGCATTCTTCAAGTCAGACTCAGTATGGTGTACATCAGCAGCGAACAAGTTCAGTAATATACAGAACCAGTGTCAGTTTGACGCTTTGTTTTCTTTGTGTTATAACTGCGGCTCTGGCATCGCTGCTGGTGGTATGGCTATCTTTGATATGATGCGTAGGAATGAGCACGTCACTAACCCTAACGAGTTCACAGCAAAGTGGAAGAGGTATAGATGGAACGGCGGTCAGTTGCGCTCTCGTCGTAACTATGAAATCAGTCTGTTCTATTCTCAGTCTCCGACAAAGCCTTCTAATCTGAACGTCGACGAGCCGAACCCGACTTCATATGACAGTAGTCCTATGAATTACGGAGCAAGCGGAAACCAAGGCATACCGAATGATGCTAATGTTCAGTCTCCCGATAATATAGATGCGGATCTTGAGAAAAAGGGTGTATAGGGAAATATGGTCAAGAACAAGGGACGTGTGTACCCGATTGTTCGTATCAACGATCATCTCTTCACACCTGAGGAAATTGACGAATTCTATATCGAAACCGGATACTTCAAGAACTATCACGAATATCAAAAAATTAAGATTCCCCGTACGGGTTTCGTGCCGACTGTCAAACTTGTTGTGACGAGTGCTGCGCCCGACTTGTTGAAAAACAACCAGATTAAGTCTGGTGATAAGATGGCTGTCTTTATGTCCGCCGGAGGTGGTATGGTAAAATCATATAGAGCCGACTATCTTATTACGTCGTGCGTCAATAGCGAGAAACCGTCTGAAGTGATGGACGTTCCCGTTACATATATTATAAAGGGCGAGTTGTTCGTTCCGAATCTTCACAGTGAGTCAGAGAAGAATGTTATTCAGGGAACGAGTCGTGACGTGATGATGGAGATTGCTTCAAAACTCGGTCTTGGATTCTATTTCTGTGACCCGGATAACACAGACGACTTTCAGGGCTGGCCGTGTACGTCGTCTCTAATGGATTATGCGCTTGAAGTGAGTACACACGCTTGGAAAGAGTTTGATGCATTTTTTGACTGTTGGATTGATCCTCGTTACGGACTTTCGTTCATTAACGTCAATAAGATGTTGATTCCAGACGGTCTTGATGAACCGATTGATATTACTCCATTCGTTAGTACTATTATTAATCCAATTGCTCAGGATGGTGACAAGATTGACGAAACAGAAACGAAGAAAAAGTCAAACGTTCGTCCTCAGGGAAAGATTCTGACGAATATCGCTAAAGAAGACGAAGCAACGACGCCATTCTATATCAATAACTGGAATATCGTCAACAAAGCCGGTGAGATTACCAATGAAATCGGTATAAACAGCACTCAGAATATGAATATTGATAATCCCGGTGTAGAGACTCAGAACACGGGTTTTGATATGCAGTATTCAATTCCCATTAATATGACGAAGTTACAGAACGGTTTCTTCGTACTGATGGGACCGGGCGTCAACCTTACATATACTCAGGCTGACTAGATAAGTTCTACGATGTCATTCGTCAAGAATTCTTATAGTGTTCGTGGCGGCGGCATCAATGAGACGATGTCGAATGGTGATGCGGACTAGATCGCTCAAACTGGTTCGAATATGATGGCTAGCGGGAATACCAATAAGTTCTATGATGCTGCTTGGGAACATAATATGCGTAACAACTTGCAGTTACAGAAACAGTATACTGAAGTAGAGTTGAAGGGTTTGAATCTTGCTATAATGCGCGGCGAGAAGATTCCTGTGATTATTATGGATAACGATAAGATGCAGTCTACTGCTCGTGCAAGCGACAATACCGGAAGTCAAGTTCAGCGAGTTCTGTATGAGAGTGCCAGCGGATGGTATATTATCGATGGTCTTATGTGGAGATGGGCGAAAGACTACAGTCTTAGCGGTTCTACATATTGGCAGACTAAACTGAAACTCGTTCGTCGTGAGTGGCCGATTCCGGGACGTATGGCAGTACAAGCAACAGACGGTACGACAGAAGTTACGAATACAACGACTGTCAACACGTCTCAGCCAAATACCACTCCATCGCCAACTTCGGCTGAGACTCTAGCAGAAACTCCGACGGATGTTCCTGAAGATGAAGAAGCAACAGATTCAGGAGGAGAGATGCCCTTGACTGGTCTGAAACCCGAACTTGAGCAACTATTTTACGATTTGCAAGATGCGTGTGACAGAAATATTCGTCTTGTCTCTGCTCGTCGATGGGCTGTCGACGAAAGCGGCAAGAAAGTTGACGGCAATGCATTCGTGATGAAGAATGGTTTGTACAAATGTAAGAATGCATAGGGAGATGTTATGTATTTCTCATCTCCGAACAGTCGTCACTTGTATGGAGAAGCAATCGATATTATCAATGACGGTATGTCGTTCGATGAAATTATGGAACGTGTGTGGGCTGATGAAACTGTTATTGAAGATATGTTAGACGCCGGTCTTGGAGTGTTTATAGAACAGACGACTGATGACTTGGGAGTGAAATCTAAGCATTATCATTTCGGTACAGATAAAGTGGAAGCAAAGAAGTTCTGGGATACATTCGGACCTCTCGTCGCACAAGATTATCCTCACTTAGCCGGAGAAATTGCAAACTTCCAGACATCAAATACTCGCAATTATACTACTGAGATTACTCATACTACTGTCGAAGAAGCCTGATGAATTCTTGAGTCGAATTTTCTTCTCCATATTAGAGACTAAACCAACAATGTTGTGTATTATCTCAAAGTGTTCGTTTTTCTACGGATTACTAACCATCTTTATAGAGATAAATAAGCAACTACATGGCAAATCAATTATTCAAACAGTTAATTGATGCGTTTGGACATATATATGTTTTGACGCTATCTAACAGGCAAGACCGGAGGGACTTGATGAATGCGCAGTTCGATGCATTCGGCATTCCAAGACCGGACACTGACCAGAACATACGCTGGTTCTACGGGACACCGTTTCCTCACAACAAGATTATCGCTGATGCGTTTAACATCTCTAAGAAAGGACGCTTCACGAAACCAAATGAGTACGATTGTGCTCGTAATCACTATGCTATCATCAAGACTGCGTATGACTTGGGTTGGGAGAACGTCCTTGTAATCGAGGATGATGTTCTGTTCTTGAAAGACACCGATGTCTGGAACACATATTTATATAATATACCGACAGACTTCGACATTCTGCAAGGAGGGGGCTTCACGGCAGACAAGCGCATTCACGAGTATATGAAATCTGCTGATGAATGGGTCGGGAGTGATGCTTACTGGTTCAAGCATAAGAAAGTCGGTTTGTGGAATGCTTCGTTCTATGCTTTGTCGAGAAAGGGGATAGAGTTCTACCTGACGTTTATGGATAAGATTTGTTTCTGGGTTGCAGACGGTCCGCTGTTCAAAGCACCTCTGTCGGACAATTTGATAAATACATACGCATCTAGAATCCCATTGACTATCCAGGCAGATAAGGCAGTAGTTCTCAGCGACATCAGAACAGCAGAGAACGACAAGATAGACTATAACAACGAAAACGAATACGAGAGAGATGTCAGACTTGAAGACTATTTCTCTCCTGAAATAATAAAAACTAATTAAATACGATAATAATTATGCTATACGATGATTTTAATAGAGACGAGAATGATGAAATAACTGATGAGCAGTATTTTTCAGAAGATGATGGACGTGCAGTGACTGCTGATGACGAAGATCAGATGACAGCAGAGGACGAAGATGCTCCACAAGTCCGAGATAATTTCGAAGAAGAAATATATGAGGATGACTATCGTGTGACATCGATTACGGAGAACTTCTTGCGAGTTGAGTGTCAAATCAAGTTGGAGTCATCAAAGACTCCCATAAAGTTCAAGTATCGCGGAGAGGAACTCAAAGGCATCGTTCTTCATAAGATTAACGAACAGAACTACGTATTCTTGGTGAAGCCCATCGGAAAGGGAGCGAAGCGAAATGCCGAGAAGACGATGAAGAAAATCTTTATTCCCGATGCGGAACTTATTTAATGCCTATGCCGAATTTGTGGGATATGTTTCAGTTTAAGCCGGGTTCTTCTAAAGCACCGAAGACACAGAAGAATAAGAAGTTCAACGGCAAACTTTCTTTTAAGAACGAGAAGATTTGTCCAGGTTGTCCTCCAAGACTCGAAAAGAGTCCAGAGTTGCCGGCTATTGTTCTTCCGGATGCTTCTACTGCGAAGAACGACAGTAAAATAGTTACTTTGGTCAATTTGAATGACTACAAGAAAAAGCCGAAAGGTCCGAAGGGACTTTTCTAATAAATACATTGTTACTGCATATTCGCAAGCGATTTTCAAGCGGGGGTCTGTTTTCAGATCCTCGCTTTTTCTCTTTTCGATAAATAGATAAAAGATAATTCGCGAATATTAAACAATGGTAACTAAAGTTTATGGAAACGGAGACGGAACCGGCGTGAACGACACACACGTTGAAATCCCTCCTATCATACTGGTACACAATAAGACTCCTTTTGAGGACTACTCAGCAGCAGTGTCAGCTGTTGAGCAGAAGACTATAAATCCCGGTGAGATTATTATTGCATACTATAAGAATCCTGCGACTGCTGACGGTCTGTCGGCTATCATCGCTGTGGGTCCGCTTACACAAGGAGGCAAGAACGATATTTTCAAGAATGCTGAGGAAATCGATGCATTAGTTGAATATGTGTCTACACTCATTAGCGGACAGCAGTCTTCATTTGATGATTTGTGCGAACAGTTGCGTCAGGAGATTGCTTCTGAGATAGAAGAAACTAAGCAGTCGTTGATAGCAGAGAATACATCTATTATAGATGCTGCAATGCAGTATATGGCAGTCAAGTTCGACACTTCATTCGGACAGTTCGTTGAAATTGTCAACAACCATATCGACGGCAGCATCAACGATCTACAGACTTTCGTTGTCAATCATGTGTCTACTCTGAACCGCGAGTTCAACGAATTGCGTAATGAGACGAACGAGCAAATCAATACTATTGATACTCATATCGATTCGTCTTATAATGAACTCAAGGCGTTAATCGGACAGTCGAGCGGTAGCAGCGACAGTTCTTGTAAGGCTTACGTAGACGAGAAGATTGCTGAACAGGACTCTCGCTTCCAGGCAAAGATTAACGAGATGAACGTATCTATTATGAATATCAGCACAATGGCTGATGCTCGTATAGATGCAATAGAACTCGCACTTAACAATGAGATAGAGGACCGCCAGGCAGACTTGAACCGTCAGATAACGAATCTGACCGTTTCTCTTACTGACTATGCTGATGACGTTCGTCGTGATTCGTCTGCATATACGAAGCAACTTGACTTAGAGCAGAAAGAGTACATCGACAATAAGATTTACGAACTACGCACAGAGAAGAACAATGATATTGCTAACCTGAGCGATACGATGCGTGCGTATGCAGACGGAAGCATCAACCGTATGAAGAATATCATCGACGGCGAAATTGCTCAGGCAGTTACTAGTGTGAATACACGTATGGATTCTTCTCTTGCTGCTCTCAAGGCATATACCGATCAGAAAAACGAAGAACTCCGCGGAGAACTTGAAGATGCTTACGAAGCAGCCGATAACGCTCTCTATAATAGACTGAACAATAAGATTGATTAGAATGCTGATGAATTCGATGCTTCTCTTGCAGCGCTTGGTACCGCTTTGCGTTCAGAGATTACAAACGGTGATGCAAGTGTGTTAGTTGCTGCTCGTGCTATGAGCAACGATACAAGCACAAAGGCAAAGTCTGATAACGATGAACTTGAAGCAGAACTCAAGAGTGACATTCGTGATTTGAGTACAGACGTTCGTAGAGAGTTCAACAGTAGCATTGCGTATATTGACAACAAGCAGACTGAATATACAGATACTCAGATTCAGAATGTCTCTACTTCTTTGAATCAGAAGATTGACAATACGAAGACGACTATTGAACAGCATATCGATTCTTCTATCACTGTTCTTACTCAGACAGTCAATGAGATTATTTCTCACAGTGATGCTTCGTTAAATGAGAAAATAAATTCTCTTGAGAGAGAAGTTAGCACTCTGAGAGAAGAGACAACAACAAAGATTGATGAATTGGATGCTTCACTGACGAACTATATCAATTCTTCAGTAGTCGTATCAATCAATGACCTTTCTACTCGTACGAGTCAGTCTATTGAGACTATTCAGAATGAACTGACTGACGGTCTGGCTGCCGTTGCTATGAATGCTTCAACGGATAATAAGACTCTTAAAGAAGAAATTGAATCTCATCTTGATGCTTCTTGGGTTGAGATGAACGCAAGCGTGTTCAATCTGGTTGCTGTTGTTGACGAAGAACTTCGTGAAGAGTTCAATAGCAGTATTGCTTCTGTTCTGACTACAAGTCGTCAGGAGAACGCCGCATTGGAGTCGGAAATCAATACTCACATTGATGCAAGTGTCGCTGAAATCAATCAGAAAGAAACACAGGACGTTCAGACTATAAATTCTCATATTGACGCAAGCATAGCCGAACTGAAGAATCACAGCGATAGTGAAGATGCAGAGATTCGCCTTGAATTCGCTGATGCTGATGCTTCTCTCAAGGCAGAAGTAGAAGAAGAGATTGCTCTTGCAAAAGTAAACGTCGAAGAACAACTGACTGACAAGTTCAACGCTCTTGATTCAAGTCTTGAAGATGCTGTTGCTCAGTTGAGAACGGAGATTGCTGAAGGCGATGCAAGTGTTGCTGCATATGTTACAAGCGTATAGGTTGCAATGACTCAGAAGTTTGCGAGTGTAGAAGAAGATATGATTACTGCTGATGCTTCTGTTCTCGCTGCTGCTAAAGACTATGCTGATGTTATAGAAGGTCGCGATGTTGCTCGTGAGCAAACTCTTCGTGAAGACGTTTCTACTATCCAGAGTGAAATAGCAGAGAAGTTTATTGAAGATGAGAAACAGCACGCATTGGACATCTCAGCATTGAACGCTAAGATTGATTCTTCTGTTACAGCTGCATATGATGCTCTCGAACAGCAGATTTCTGCTCAGGCTGAATTGGTCGATGAACAGATTACTGGAATCAATGAGCACATTGATTCAAGCGTTGCTGAACTTTCTAATGCTATCGCTACTTTGAAGAGCGATACGACTGAAGCAGATGCTGCTCTGGATGGCAAGATTGATGCACTAGAGACAGAAGTCAATGCTCAAATAGAAAGTCTTGAACAGTTGATTGCTGATATTGATGCTTCGACTGGTGGTGATATAATCAATGAGCGTCGTGCCAGAATTGCTAAAGACGAAGAAATTGATGCTTCTATCGAAGACATCAAGAAAAACGCTGCTGACCTCGCTGATTATGTAGACGTTTCTCTGAACTCTCTGCGTACAGAACTTCAGGAATTTGCTGAAGATAAGGATGCCGAACAGTATAATCTCATTTCTGGTATCGTTGTTCAGATGTTCGAAGATTTGGATACTTCAGTTAGCGGTCGTTTTGATGAAACTGCTTCAAATATCGATAAACTTCGTAATGACGTCAGTGCTGCATTCGAGAAGACCGCATCTGATATTGACACTCTGCGCAATGATGTAAGTGCTGCTATTGCAGATACTGCTGAGAGTCTGAGGAACGACGTCAGTGCTGCTGATGATGCTATCAATACTCGGATTGACAATTTGGTTGATGCAGTGGAAGACCTTGATGCAAGCACTGTTGAAGAGATTGCTCATCTGAAAGAACATCTTGAGTCTGAAATCGGAGCTTTGACTACGACAGTCGACGAAACCGTTGAGGATATCAATTCTCATATCGACTCTTCTTATTTCGAAGTAGAAGGATTCATCGGTGACACTAATGTCGCTCTTGCGGAACTGAGAGGAACTGTAGAAGATTTGGACGCAAGTGTTGCATCTCGTCTTGATAATCACGAAGCACGCATCGTTGCTCTCGAAGAAGATTCAGTCGACATCAGCACACGTCTTGCTGAAGAAGTTTCTGATTTGAACAATAAGCATAACGTTCTTGTCAATGACATCAGCGCATATCAGGAAGAAGTTGAACAGTCATTCTCTATTATTTCTACAGACGTTCATACACTTGCATCAGATACAGTCGCTGCTATCGATGAACTCGAATCAGTTGATGCTTCAATTGCTGAGAAACTTGATGCACACATCCGTTATACCGGATATAAGTTCGATGATAATGAAGTCGAACACGCAGCATTGCGAGCCGACATCGACGCTCTTGAAGTAAGCCTCGGTTCTCTGCGTAATGAACTTGACGCATTTGAAGACGAGACTGCTGCTAACTTTACTGTAGTCAACGAAAGCATCAACGAGAATGCTAATGACATCTATACGCTGAACCAGAGAATAGAATCCGTTGCTTATGACGTTTCTTCTCTTGAAGAGCAGTACATTGAAGACGTCACTATCCTCGCTAACAGCATTGGTGCTATTGAGAACAGTTATCTCACAAACATTACAAAGGAACACACAGAAGAACAGCAGTACTTCGATACTTATGTAATCACACATCGTTGTGGCGATGACTATACAGATGTAAGCATTTCGGTTCCGACTGATGAATTTTATGTTCAGTTCTCTAATCTAGAGAATGTGATGGCTGCTGCCGTAGTCGACTTGAATAATAAGATAAATGCTCTCGACAGTTCTGTAGATAACTTCGCAGACTATGTTAACGCTGTAGACGCTTCTCTTGATGGACGTATTTCTGAACTTGAGAATAAGCAGACGGTTGACGCAAGCGAGTTCAATATCAAGATTGGCGCTCTGAGCGAATACGTTGAGGTTATGGACGGTCAGTTGTCTAACGCTATCGACTAGGTAGACTCAAGCGTGCAGCAGTTGTTTGATATGGTCTATGCTATTTACAACAAACTGGGAATCGACAAAGTCATCGAGCCAAGTACTAACATCCTGCCCGCTATGATTGAGGAAATCAAGCGCATCAGCGACGAGGAACTTGACTGGCGTACATTGGGTGACGATCCTGAGCCAGGTCCAGACTACGACGATGAGTGGCGCGAACTCGACGACGGCAGCGAGGAACAGAACAACAATGCGCTTCATTCAACAATAACAAGAACAGTCGCTTCTGACGGCAACGAAGCATACGAAGAGACTTGGAGAGAGATTCATTGATAATTTAACTTCCTGAGATAATTCGAAGAGGGTGCTTATCCGGCATCCTCTTTTTTGTGGCTTTATTCGTCCAATTAAGAAACTATTTCAATTTCATTGCGTACAAACTATAAGAGCCAAAAGTCTCCAATAAATAGAAAAACAGTTATCTTATATTAGATATGCAAAATAGTAATATTCAGCAAAACAACTTGATGCTCGTCATTGATTGGTCGAACATCTTCTATCGCAGCTTGTTTATGTATAATCTCGTGAATCCGGCTGCTGGCGATTATACTAGAAAGGAAGACTTGCTTTCGTTCGGTTACAAATTGTGTACTGACGTAGTTGCTATCTACAACATCTTCAAGCCTCAGCATCTTTTCTTGGCTGTTGACGGAAAGGACGCTTGGAGAAAGAGCATTCTTCCCGATGTCTATAAGTCTAACCGCGAGAAAGATCCGAACATCAATTGGGAAGCGCTCTATAAAGTAAGTGATGATATTCAGGATATTCTTCGTCAGAAACTCAATGCAGTCATCGGATGTGTACAGCACGGAGAGGCAGATGACATAATCGCAATGACAAAAGAGACGCTGTGGGGACGCCCGGCACATACGAATATGATTATCGTCAGTGCGGATGCCGACCTCCGTCAGTTGATTGAGTTCGACAAAAAGAGCCATCAGTTCTGTATTGTCTATAACACGACAACACGTGCGAAGTCAAAGACTCGTCGTCTTTATGTCCCACAGGATTTTCAGGATTGGCTTAATGACAATGAAGTAGATTTGTTCTTCTCGAACTACGACCCGGTGAAGAACAACATCAATCAGATTCTCCAGACGAATCATAACATTGAACCTTGGGTTGAGAATCCGAACGAGATTGTGCTTAGCAAGATTTTCTGCGGAGACTCAAGCGACGACGTTCCGAGTATCTATAACTATTATCGTAACGGAAAGTCTGCTCGCGTGACTCCAGCAAAGTACAAGAAAATCATAGAACTTCTCGGCATTACTGACGTTAAGACTCTGAACGAGAATGTCTGCAACTTGAAAGACGCTATTTTGAAAGTCTGCAAGGTTGTAGCAGACGATGTCGATTTCAATGAGAGAGTCTATCAGCAGCGCAGACTTGTAGAGTTGAATAGTTCATTGTTCCCTGATGAAATCCGTGACTATAAAGACACTATTGAATATATGGTCAGCAACAATGCTCCGTTCTCACATACAGATAATGTACGTGCGCAGGATATTCTCGAAGACACTGAATATTCATCTGGAAACAAGAAGAAGACACTTGAAGCATCAGTGTTCGCAGAGTTTGATAAGATGAACGGAATCAAGAAGAAAGCTGCAATCGGAATTGACATCAACAACTTCAATCCGAATACACTTTTCTGATAATGCGTTTTGCTTTCTTTCCATCTCGTGCTTTGATAAATAAA
>NFZD01004531.1_pt1 | contig 17960 bp, 26 predicted proteins | sample 1095381 | NCBI WGS metagenome assembly NFZD01 (sample SAMN03609891, study PRJNA323583) | gut metagenome | isolation source: feces | host: Rattus norvegicus | place: Denmark: Riget | collected 2013 | reverse complement strand
GCCCCTAGCGCTTGGCTACATTATAGCATATTTTTTCTTCTTTTTCTTACCACCACAAGGCATATGGTCTCCTCCAACACTATTTTAATTTTATTATACTCTATCGCCGTTCTATCGGACATACTATAAATCAACTATAAAGCCATTCACCTCTGTTAAGCATGGTCACTATAAAGCACGGCATGCTCGTCTATCGGACAACTGTATTACTGTGATACAGATAGTGATACAGATAGTGATAAAGTTAGTGACATTTATGTCACCAACATATAATTATCACTTTTGCAATGTCGCACTCGGTGGATTTTACGACTTTCAAGTTCCCAATCCCGGATTATTCAAACGGCACATCTATCTCAAACTCGACGAACACTTGGACAGCGCCAAAGTGTGGTGTTGTGGTAGCAACGCTGGTCGCTGATACAACAAATGGGTATAAGAATGTTACCATTTCCGTTAACGGTAAAGTTGTAGCAAAATCGCTGTGGACTGGCCCTACTGGCGGCTACAACCTCCAAGTTCCTGCCATCGTGCCAGTCGCAACTGGCGATGTAGTCAAATTCTCGGCTACGGACGGCCAGTCCAACGTCGACGGACGAGTATTCTACCCATACAAGTGGATTTAAGCAATCCTTGCAAGCGATACTCGACCGTTCGTGGTGGAGGCAGAGTCTGTGCTACCACCAGTCGTTGTGCAAGTGATAACTTGTCCAACATTCGCTGAGACCACACAAGAGACATTCCCATACATATATGCGGCGTTGCCAGTGATTGCTGCGCCAGATTGGCATATGGTCGTGCTGTCGAGTTTAATTTTGAGAGTCAGCCCATACCCGTTTGCGGAGTTGCTACCGAGCTGCTGGGTGAATGAAACGAAGTAGCGGCCACTTGCTGGGGCAGTGAACGAGTATTGAGTGTAATCCTTCTTGTTATTGATATTGTTGTTGCTCGTGGCTGTGTTGATGAGTGGCCATTCGTCACCACTCAATGTCGCCCAATCCACCTTATCTGACGTTACGGATTTATTGGCCAGCTTTGGGGTGGTGATAGAGCTATTGGCTAGTTGGCTTGTCCCGATAGTGGAATTGTTAATTGCCGTATAGTTCGCCACGATTTGATTCATTTCCTCAGCCGTCAGAATATCGAGCGGGACGAAGTCGAGCGACGGGTACGGTAGCGTTGTGAGTGCCATTATTTAGTCTCCTTATAGACGATGTTTAAGTAGTCGAAGTCACCAGTCGTAGCGACGGTGAGTGCTTTCTGGATTTGTTCTTTGGTGACCTTCTTTGCCGTAGCGTCTAGGAACTTCTCTGCGTCCTTCGGGGCGTTGTCGTAAGTGACGAAGAATAGACAGTATCTGAGATTCCCCTTGGTGTAGTTCTTGGCGTAGCGATAGGTTTTTGCCGTAGTCAAAGTTATTAGTCCATTTAGCGATGTAGGTCGACCTGCTGGCGATTCTCGGACGCTAAACTCGTCGAGGCTCTTCGGCGACCAGATGGCGATGCGATTGAGTTGTAATTCTTTCATGTTGTAATTCTCTTGGTGATTAGGTGGCGTTACTTCGTGAATGGTGGTCGCATGAAGTATACTCGCTTCTTGTATGTCATCGCCGTAGTTGTAGCTGTCGCTGATAGTTTGGACGTGTCGAGGAAGACTCGCATTGACGATCCAGATATTGTGAATTCGAAGTATAGGTTCTTGTTAGACCCGTTCTCTGTTGTTGCCACGCACCCAATCTCTTGAACGATTTCGTCTAGCAGTTTGCCGTTGAGCGTGTAGGTCTTGTCGCTCGTCCAGAATGTCGGGTAATTCGAGATGCCGCTTTGTATTGTTTTAGTGGCGCTAATGTCTTGGTTCTTAGCTATCGACGATGGGACTCTGATTTCGAAGTCGAGCGTATCGACGATAGCGAGTTGTGCCAGTGGAGTAGCCATGATGTACTTAGATGGTTGCATTCGTGTAAATCCTCCAATATATGCCACCGTAGTTGTTCGAGTCGCTGTGGATGTAAATATTCTCAGCGTCGGCGTGCAGAAGTGGGACTTCATTGCTGTCTACCACATCTCGACCATCTTCAAGCCCAGCTTCATCGAACCCGATTCCTGTTATCGCCGGTAGCTCGACCCAATACTTTGTTATCGGTATGAACCCAAGGTTGTGCGGGATTGTGATCGACTGCCCAGCTCCTAAATTTGCCACACCCTCTTTGAATACCTTCAAGTATTTAAGTCTGGTATCGAAGATTAGCTTTGAGTTAGACTCGTATGCTGTTCGCATCTTTGTTGTCTTGTTTGAGCTATTAGGTAGATAACCCCACACTTGCACCGCCGTTAAGTCTGCGTTGATAAACATCTGAATATTGTCTTTCCCACACGATACTAGCCCAATGTTGTCCTTCGATGTTTGCCAATCGTCAGTAGTCCCGATAGCTTCGACCAGCATCGGTTCGCCTATTGGATTTGGAATCTTGATTAGCATATTGCCATTCGTTCTCTGCTCAGCAAAGAACATAACCTTGTCGAATGGGTAATCAGAGTTGGCGATGAAGTGGTCAAGATTCGCCATCCAATTCCTCCAAGACGTCGATACCTTCGTTGCTAATCCATAGCCCGACTTCGCCGTCCTTTGGTTTTAGTCCAATGCGTATGCGAGCTAGTCCATCAGGGTCATAGTAGGTGAACCCCTCAGAGTTTATTCTCGTCACCATCTGAACGCCCTTGCGTATCAGTAGCTCGCCCGTTGCCTCGTTAATCGAGATGTTGCCAGAGTTAGTAGCGATTTGTCCACCACCTCTTGAATTTGTGTTTTCGATTATTGCCATAACCCTCCTAAGCGAGCAGGTCGCTTCCATTTAGTCTTGATTTGTCTAGCGTGAAGTAAGTTACTGGTTTGTGCTTGTGGGCAACGATAGTATTCGAGAACTGCCCGTTGCTGATTCGGTAGCTCATGCTGTCGATTTGATACGTGCCAGCGTAGTCGCCGTAGCCAATCTTAATGACGTCACCGAGTTGTAGCGAGAAGTCGCCACGCACGCTCATCGTGATTGACGGGTTGTAGTTTGCGTACGAGCTTAGAGCCCATATTCCGAACGAGCGTACTTGGTCGTAGTCTTGGAAGAACTGGTTGTCAGTGATTTCGAGTTTCTGGTCGCCGTATTTCTCGACGCTCTCGTCGTCGTATGCGTCATATACGATTTGGTCGACGACCTTCGCTGGTTCACCCCATAAGCTCATCTCGTCTACTTCCACAGAGTAGTTCAGCGTTGATGTGAATGTAATCTCGTAGCTAGATTCGTGAAGTTCTCCCGTTGCTGTGACGCCAGTGTTGATCACAACGCCATTCGAGCGTTTCGTTGTGAACCAAGACACTCCCGAGTTTAATCCTTGCGTCGGCGTAACGATCGACGCACACGGGTCGTCAAGACTGACCGATATTGTGTAGCTACCCATTGGTGGAACTACCCAAAGGTTAGTCGATGTCGAGTTGCCCGAGCTGTCTTTTGTATAGATTGTTTGGAACTCCTGCACATCACGCACGTCGCAGACGATATGCACATGATTCACGATTCCACTCTCGCCGCTCGGTTCGATGCTCAATATTTGGTGGTTTGCGAACTCGTATTGAGCGTCGCCCGTCATATGAGTGCGAGCCGTGAATCTTAATATGCCAGCTTCATCTAGCCAGAACTTCCCGCCCTCAGCTTGCATCAGCTTTCGGATTGCGTCGCCAGCATTGGCGTTCTCATCGAAGAACACGAACGGTATATTGTTCGCCCCCTTCTCGAACTCGTATTGACTCGGCAATACACCAAACTGTTCGACGATTTTCGCAAGCACTACGTCGGTTGTGCAGTCTCGCAGATTCACGACCTTCGTTAAGTTCTGCTCGGCGATTGACGACAAGAAGTCCATGGCGTGGTATTTGACAGTCTTCGAGTTGCCGTCGAGCTGTGGCATGCCTTGCGTAATGCCCACGAACTGCCCCACATTGTCAGTCGCTCCGTCGTAGCTCATGTATAGCTTGACTGGTCGTGATGGCAGATTGTATGGTGCTAGCTCTGATTCAGATATTGGCGAGAACATGTCATCTGAATTGTCTAATGATATGTCGGCGAGTGCTGTTTGCACGTTGTATGGGTACTCGATTGAGCGTGAGTACTCAGCTGATGTTAGTCGGTCGGAGTAGTCGGCGTATTTATAAGTGTCCCAGAGCTGAATTGGGTTGTCGGTATCGGCACTCAATAGGTCGCTACTATCTAGCGTAGAGTGGTTAAGCTGGAAGTACGATGTGCTATCAGACTTTGCCTTCATGAACGACATCATTACCTTTGGCATGATGCCTACCACTTGCTTTCGTGCGAGTGCGTGGAATAGGTCTTGGACTCGTATCATGACATCTGTACGCTTTCTCGGAGTGTTACACGAACATTCTCGACCGTACCACAGTTGTCGACGATGCTTTGTGCCGATAGCGTCATCTTGCATGGCAAGTTATCAACGGCAAGCCCGCTCGCTCCGTTAATCGTGATGAGTGGGTATGCGTGGTTCGTTCGTTGCCTATCTCTGAACCCTTCAAGCACGGCGTATGCATCTGCCGTCATGTACCCGAATAGGACAGAGATATTTCGCTTTTTGTAACCAGTGTAGTAGGTAGCGACGTCGCCTTCGATAGTCGTCACATCGCCTTCGTTCAGAACTGGCGTGTCGACGAGTGGTTGTATTAGCGTCTCAAAGCTCTGCGATTGCTGAGCGTCGGTAATCGTGATTGTAATCATGCGAGACTCCTTGAATTAGTTACTTGTTTCAGAGCGTTCGCAATTTGGACTGCAACGCTTCTCTTCTCTTGCTCAGATGTGGCGAACACGCCGTCGACGTTGATGACGATGTTAGTTCCAAGCGAGCCAGCCTTCGGCGTTCCAGTAGTTTGGTCGACGTATTCCTTTGGTAGCACGTACTCGCCCCTGTGGACTACACCAGCTACTTCATACTTGCCACCCTGCCCCGTATAGCCACCGTCGTCGTAGCCATCGAGATTAGGGTTGTAGCCGGCCGTGTATTTGTTCAAATGCGATTTGCCCGTAATGTTGTTATAGAAGCGTTGTACTGCGCCACCAGCCCAGCTACTTTGTAACCAGTTGTAGAACGAGTCCTGCCCCTTCTTCACGAAGTCGGAGTTGTTAATCGTGTTAATCAGGTCGGTCATGAAGTTTCGTCCAGCTTGTTGTCCGAAGCTATTCATCTTTCCGACGAGTTCATTCATAGCCCCTTCCATGCCACCAGAGAATGCGTTGCCAGCGCTTGTGCCATATGTTGCACTGTTGGCAACCTGCTGTTGTAGACTCTTTAATTGCTCATCTCGTTGCTTTTGGAGGTTCTCGACTTCATCTCGGAGCATCACATCACGAACAGAGTTGAGTTCGTCACGGTGCTTGTCCATGAATGCTTTCTCATCAGCAAGCTCAGCTTGTAGCTCAGCTAGACGCATATCAAGGTTTTCCTTGTCTGCTTGGTTCTGAATATCGAGTTCGTTCTGGCGTGCAATCGTCTGTTGCTGGTACAGAGCGTTCTCTTTTTCAAGTGCGAACTGAACCTGTGCGAGCTTCTCGGCATTGTACGCATTGTTGTAGCGCTGTAAGAAGTTGAGCTGATTTGTGAGTGCGTCGACCTTCTTCTGATGTTCTGCCGTTTCTTGTACTTCGGTGACCTTGAAGTCTGCGAAGCGTTCGGCGATAGATTGACGGTATTCGATGTTAGCTTCGTCGATTTGGGTTTGTAGGTCGGCGAGCGTCTTCTCGTGGTCGACTAGTACTTCTTTTAATGAGTATCGGTAGTCTTCCCAGACTTTGGCGGCCTTCTCGCTCATATCTTCCATCTGCTTGCCAGTCTTCTTGGACGTCGCCCCGAGATTCTTGGTGCTTTTAGCGAGCGAGTTGGTGCTATCAGACGCATTCGCTAATTTGTCGCTAAGGTTGCTCGTTTGCGTGCTAGCAGACCCAAGTGCAATAGACAGAACTGCGGCGACTGCCATGAATGCTATCGAGAATGGGCCTAGACTTGCCGTAACCATTGCGATTGCGCCTGCCAGTAGCTTAAGTGCGGCGATGACGCCTACGCCACCGACGATGAACCCAACGAAGGTGACAAGCGTAACTACGAGTTGTTGGTTGTTACTGATGAAGTCGGCGATGCCAGCAATGATTGGCGTGAAGTAGCCAAGTAGCGAACCTAGTGCTTGCTCGACTCTCGTGATAGATGCTTGGAGTTTCTGTTGCGATCCAGCTAGCGTGTTTGAATATCTGGACGCATCGCCGGCGAATGTCCCGCCCTCATCTAGTATGCCGTTGTAGACAGCCTGAGCTTTTTCGGCCTGCGATAACTCATCAGTAGTCTTCCCGATCGAACTTGCGTACTCTTGTTGCATCTTCGAGATGTTCTTCTGAACACCTGCGGCGTCAGATAGCACCGAGTTCTCCATACGAATACCCTCGGTAGTGACTCGTACTGCCTCGCCTAAATCGTAGCTAGCTTGACGGTTGAACGATGCCGAGTCTTTGAGTACATTCAGCATTTGAGCCGCTTGTTCAGCAGAGTAGCCGTACGTGAGAAGGTTCTTGACTGCCGCGCTCGCATCAGCATCAGATATTAGGCCGTCAGCTGTAATGTTCTTGACTACTTGCATAGCCGATGCGACATCATTGCCAGTGGACTTCGCAACAGTCGCAAGCCCCTGCATTGACGCTTCGTAGTCGTTGTAAGCGTTGTTGACCTCTTTAATTCCAGAAGACAACGCCATCAAAGACGCCCCAGCCGCAGCTAGGTCAGCAATTCCGTCTTTGAGCTTGTCGAAGCTCGACGCAGATTTGCCAGTCTTCTCAGTCTCATCGGCGACGCTCTTGATTTGACGTTTAGCTTCTTCCGTCCCCTTCTCTAATCCAGAAGTATCGACTCTGGTCGTCCATACGATTTCGCCTACTGTACTGCTATTTGCCATTCACATTCTCCATGAATTTCTCGATATTTGCGTTGAATACCCTATCTGGTCTCTTTGACATTCCGGATATATTTGCGATCGTTGCCATGTTGCCGTACTCGCATAGCTTCTTGTACCACACCTTGTCACACGCTTTGTTGATCATCACGACTTCGTCGAGCGTTATCGGCACATCTATCGGTCTGCCAGTCACTGGGTCTTTGCTCTCGATATAGCCACGCTTAATATCTCTAAACGCTTCCCATCCTCCGTAATACACGGCCTCAGCGATCGTAAATAACTCTGGTGGTATCTCGGTTTCGTGTTCGGGGTTTAGCTTTTTCTTCGTCCACTCGGCGACCTTTGCTTTGTCTTTTTCGCTGAGTAAATCGCTAAGCTTCTTGATTGGTTTCGGCGCTTCTTCCATACTCGATTGTCTTGTTGATTAGTTTAACTATTTCCGATGCTTGCACGGTCTTGAATAACTTTTCTACAGCCCCCTTCTTCTCGCTAGATATTTGAGATTTGAACAAATTCGAGAGCTGGACTTGATTATCGAAGATTTTCTGCGATAATTCATTCGTTTCAGATACGAGTGCGTCGACTTCTTCCTTCGTGATTCCCTCTTTGACGATTTCGTCTTTGATGTATTGCGCTCTGCTTGCGTTCTTTGAGATTTCTCGTTGGAGTCGAGCCATTTCCAGCTCTTCGCCAGCCCCGAGTGGTCGGACAGTGAACACGCCAAAGCCATCGACTTCGACTTTGTATTTAGCTTCGTTTAATGTCAATTTGAATGTCATATGCCTATGTCCTTATATTATCTATGGCCCCATTGTCTCTGTTAATAGGTGGCGTTTTGAGATATAATATATATAAAACAAACGAGGACAACCTATGACACATAAGAGTGCCGAAGATGCTATTGCAGATGCGGTAGCCAAGGGCGTAGCTCAAGCTCGCAAAGAAGAACGAGAGGTGATAGAGCGTGAGCGTGCTGAATATAAACGCAAGAAGGACGCACAGACCAAAGTTGCAACAGCGATTGCGATAGCGTGCCTTATTGGTGGCACGGTTTTTGTCTGGATTTCCAATGAACGCCTAGAATCAGCTCGCCAAGCATACGATAGAGCTGGGTTAACTGTGAACGAAGCAGTGACTTTGTGTAATGCCAAAGCCAACGAGTACGGGATTCAGATTGACGGCGACAGCGCTAAACTAAACAAGACCAACTATTGGGACGGCGATGATAGAGTCGTAGTCGTTTCAGATGATGACCAAAGCACTGGCCGTAGTATCTCGTGCAATGTGTCTAAGAATGGAGTCTACGGTATCGCCTATGCCGAGAGCTACGAAGACAATAGTCGTTGGATTTTTGGCTCTGATGATACTTCTAAATTCGAGCGTCGAGAACGCCCATAAAAAAGCCACCCCTTCGGGTGGTCTTTTTATTGTCTAGGATCCGCTGACAGCTTTCCAAGTCTGAGTCGTAGGGTCGTAGACTGAGCGTTGCGTCAAGTCGCCAGTACCGGCTTGTGCGTACCCATTCTCGGTTGGCATAGCGTAGATAGTCACCTCAACTTTGAGTGCGTCTTCGGCGTTGTACTCAGGATTGAAGTTTGCGAGTACACGACCAGCGAAGATATGGAAGTCGTTCGCATCGTCTTCTTCGCATGTGTAGTGGACATTCACTGGTACTGGTTCAGTGGCACTGCAAGTTCCCTTGCCGAACACTACACGACCAGTGCTGCCAGAACCTGAACCAGCTTCGTAGATGTTTGCGAACACAGATTTGAGTGCGTCCATGCTCGGGAGAATCATCGTGAAGGTGAGCTGAGCCGTGTCATATGAGCCGCTTGGTGTGTTGATGACGCCAGCAAGCGATGTCACAGAGCGAGTGCCTTCCTCAAATTCTGGCTGGATACTCTCGATGAACTGTGGTTCGATAACGACATCACCGATTGCAATCTCAGCTTTTCCGCCCATGTATTTGGTTTCGTTCATTTTTTACTCCTGTTAGTAGTAGATAGTCCCACTTATGCGGAATAGAACTCGACCGTTGTCATCTAAGCCAAGCGATGTCGGCGTTGATGCAAGGTCAAGCTCTACTCCTTTGACCGATTCGTCTGCGATTGGTGGGACTGCTGGCAATTCGCAGATGTTGCAGTTGCAGATGAAGTCTGCCACGCTCTCGGTCAGTTTGCGTGCTTCGATGTCATTCTTGCCACGGACATAGATGTCGTAGCCTTGTCGTCTACGCTCGCCTTTTGCTTGGCTCATACCGACGCTAGCGATATACATACCTGTCGCCCCGAGGGGCATCTTCTCGAAGAATAAATCTTTGTCGATAGTTCCAAAGCCATTGTCTTCGAGTAGTTTTAACAGACTTAATGTGGGGATTTTCATATATATCGTTCGAGTCCTTGTTGAGTTCTAGCGTTCCCAGCTCGTTCCAAGTATCGGAGTGTCTGGGGGTTCTTATGGTTCACGTAATGGCGAATTTTTGCATACGGCACATCTCCACCACCGAAGATGACATCGACTTCGTTCTTTTTGACTTTCAGCCTGCCAGATTGACGCAATGCCCCAGTTAGTATCGGGGCGATGTTCTTTGCATCGTTCAGAATGCCTTCGGACATTGAGCGCAGAGCCATGTTCATGCGTTGCGTTTCATGTTCTACGAAGTTCTTGTCGGTGTCGGTCACGGTGGCGCTAATTGACATCAGAGTTCTCCACGAGTTCTGCTCTTTCGAGTGTGAATGTGAGATGCTCAGTGACGCCAGTAGCGAAGTTCCTACCGTCAGTCACGCTCGTGATTTGGTAGTCGATTCCGTCCACTCGCACGCCTTGCCCTACGAGGTCGGCAGTACTATATGCCTTGTAGTCCTCTGGGTGAGCGTGGAGCGTAGCGCTCGACTGCCAGTTCTCGATGTTCTGCATCTGCCCATCGCTCGACCTGAGTTTGAATACGCCCATGAGTTCGGTTTCAGATTTGATTCGGTTGCCGTATACAGTCCCCCGAGTGATTTCGAGGAATGTGTACGGCGTTTCCTTAAATGCTGTAAAAACCGTCGTCATGGTAGTACCTCGGGTCTTGGTTCAGAGTTCGTCCATGCTCGATAGCTCCGCAATGTGAGTACTTAGCGAGCGTGGTTCGATTCTGTGCGATGATAGCGTCTTCGGTAGTCTTCGTAGTGTCGTAGCTTATCGAGAAGTCCTCGACCTTCTTGGATTGAACTCCAAGTTCCGTATTATTCTCGACGCTTATGTTGCCGAAGAATCTCGCAATGACGAGCTCCAAATCGTTCGGTAGTTCGCTCGCTCCGAGTTCTTCAAGTAGTGCTTCAAGTTTAATGCAGATTAGGTCTTCGACTCTCGATTCAGCGATGTCCAGGTAAATATCGAAGTTGTTGCTCTCGACCGAAGTCAGAGAGCGACCAAGAAGAGCCTCGATCTCAGATTCGGTCAATTGTTTCATGTCGCTCCCTTTCATTCGATGTCAGCTAAGCTTTAACGACGCCAGCAACGGTCTTGTAGCCCTGAGCAGAGCCACCGACGTAGCGTTCGACTAGCATTACGTCTTGGTTGTAGCCCATGTCAAAGTCGGTGCGTACAGTCGCAGTTGGTTCGCCAACGAGGATATAGCTTTGGTTCACGTAAGCGATTGCTTCAAATCCAGTAAGTTCTTCAAGCTCGAAGATACGGCACTTCAAGATGTCTTCAAGAGCCATGCCGATAGGGAGCAAGAGTGAACCGCTATCATTGGTTGCAAGGAGCATGTTAGTGCGGAATCCTTCTGGGACGATGAGGACTTTGTCTTCGCCCTTAATTGCGCCAAGAGCTTTAACGGCGCATGCGTATGCAGAGTCGGTACTCTCAGCAGTGACTTTCGTGGCGACATAGCTACCGAATCCTTCGGTTGCGTTAATGTCAGCGACCATAGAGTTCAAGCCACGACCGTCGATGAAGTACTTATTAGTGCTGTCGCCCATGATAGCACCTACTGCGATTGCGTGAGCGATGCGAGATGCGAGTTCCTCAACACGGAATGCGAGTAGTTCGCCAGTCTCGTCATCGAACAAGTCTTGTAGGTCGATAGGAAGCTTCTTGTAGATAGCGAGAGCTTTAAGGTCACGACGAACAGCAGTTAGGTCTTGGTCGACCTTAGCTTCGCCTTTCTTGTGACCCTTAGCTGCACCATTAGCACCACCAGCCATTGCGTATACGGCGCCAGCACGAGCGTTGAGTTGACGGAAGGTGCTGATGATGTCAGTGTTGTCGACCCAAGCCTTGAAGAAGATTTGCTCGACACGAGCTGGCATGATAGCGTCGCCAGTAATACCTTTGCTAGCTAGGTTCTCTTTCCAAGCTTTCATGATTTCGATGTTCGAGCCACGGTGGTGGGCGAGAACAACATCACGGAAGTCGGCGAGAGATTTCTTTGATTCAAGATAGCCATTCTCTTTCACAACTGCTGTTGCAGATTTCTCAACAATGGCGTCTTTTGCGATTTCTTTGTCCATTTCTTTTCCCTTATTAGTTTCTTCGACCGTTTCTTTTTCGTCAGCCTCGGTCTCAGCTGGTTCTGCCTCCTCGGCAGACGCTTCTTCGGTAGGTTCTTCCACCTCTGAATCGTTCTGAGTTTCAGCCGGTTCGGCGTCCTTCTCAACTTCGACTGATTCTTCGGTCGTAGCTTCGATGGTCGCAGATTCGTCCTTCTGCTCTTCTTCCATTGGTGTTTCTCCTAGGGACTTAACAGCAAGCAGTCGAGCTTCACGATTCGCTCCACGATAGACGACAGACACTTCGATGACCTCAGCCCCGTAGATAGTCTCCGATTCATAGTCGTAGTCGAAGTCAATCATCGTGATCGAGAATGCATTTGATAAATGCCCCTCGTCGACGAGCGTCATAATCTCTTTTGCAAGCTCAGTAGTGCTGAGTCCAGCTTCGAAGATTAGTTCGCCGTTCTCGAAGTAAGCCTTGCGTACGCTCCCGATTACATCGGTGATGTCAGCCGAATGGTTCAGCATCAGTGGAATATCGACGCCTTCGATGCCGTCTGCGGGAATGGCATCAGCTCGTACGAATCCACCACCTTTCAACGGTAGTCGGAGCGACTTCGTATCGACATACTCTCCGTGTCGGTCTTGCTTGTCAGAAGAAGCGACAAATGTGATTCGCCTTTCACCGTCGACGTCTTTCTTCTTGACGCCACCGTGAATAGCGAATGCTTTGGTTTGTTTCTCCATGCAAATCCCTTAATGTTAGTGTTTGCGACTCGACGCTCATTTGAGCATTGTCTTGTCTGCCTGAATTGTCGCTACTGATAGGTGGCAACAAAAAAACACCCGTCGCATTCTCGGGTGTTTTCTGAGTCCTGCCCTCTCAACTTGGCACGACTGTTTGATGGTTGCTATTAGTTGGCGAATACGTCGTCTTCGTTCCAGTTAAGGTGTTTGGCAATGTCTCGTTCGATGTATTCTTGTACCTCATCGGTCTCGCTATCGTAGTTATCTCGGAAGCTCATTACGACGAGTTCGTTTAACTCTCGTTCGTTCCCGCCGTATAGTGCAGAAGGTGCGTTGAACTTGATTGTGACTTCGTAATCTTTCGTGTCGTTATGTTCGCTCATATCGGCGATTGTTATGTTGTCGATGTAAGCGTTCTCGTTGATGATTCTAGCTAGTTTTTGGCTAATCATTTTAGTTGTTCCTTTCGTTGTGGTTGTTTAATTTCTTATATTCTTATTCTAGCACACTACTGCGTTAAATGCAATAGTTTTTTATGACTTTTTTCAAAAAAAGGGCTATTTTAGCCCTTTTTTTCTGATTTTTGCTTCGCAATCCTAGCAAGAGCCGCTTTCTTAGCATTTGCGGTCACGACTTCCTTGCCTTGTCGGGCCATTCTTGCACGCACAGCGTCAGCACGTTTCTTTCTAGCAATTAGGAATGGTTCTAGTTCAGATTTTAGCCGAGCGATTTCTGCTCGTAATTCCGCGTTCTCTTCTTCTAAACTCTTCATGTCGATATTGTATCACAATACTGCGTTAATTGCAAGATATGGTCATTGTGCGACATTGGCGTTTTAGCTCAAAGTTGAGTCAATCATCGTCTGATTCCTGCTCATTTCGGCACGCTTCGCACCCAGACATGTCGACGCCCGTCGCTTTCGTCCATATCTCATCGACTAGCCCGTCGATTTCTGGCAAGTACTCGTAGTCGTCTTCCAGCGTCTCGTAGATTAGTTGTCGCAAGCTAGCTGATGCTTTGCAAAGACAATGGTCGGCCTCGCTCAGCTCGAAGTGGTCGTTCATATACATGCGTCTGATTGACTTCGCCTTGTTGGCGATATTGGCGTAGAACTCGTTGTCGCTCTCGGCGATTTGAGCAGAACGCAAAGCGTGGCGTCGTATATGTTCGAGTTCACCAACGAGTGCGATTTGGTCTGCAATACTCGCACGCTTGTGGTCAATGCTCATCGCTATTCCCAAACTTGAAGTTAATATCACTCTCAGAGCTTTGTGGGGTCACGACTTTAACTTTTAATCGAGATTTGCATTTCGAGTTCGGGCAGATTAGCTCTTTAACGATGGTCGTGCCTTCGATTTCCATGATATATCTCCCACACTTTGGACAGTGGTACTTCATTATTTAACCTCGCTTTCGACTTTGATTAGCTCGAATATGCATTGGCAGTTCGGGTGGGCATTCGGTGTCAGCATTGGCACATAGTCGTTAATCATCACGCCACCGTCTTCGCCTTCAATAGTGCCGCCCATCGGCACGAACGCTTCGCCAGCGTCTACTAGCGTTCCTTCCATCGACTTGCAAAACTCGCATGGGTTTCCGCTCGTAGTCTTCCACCTCAATTTGAGTTCAATCCTAGCCATTTTTTCGATAAGCGTTATAGCGTCGACTTTGCCAAGATTTTCGGCACGGTGTTCTTCCGTCCCGACAATTCTCACGACTCGCCATTGTTGCGACGTTTTGAGCTTTCTGATTTCCTTTCGGATTTGCTCGATAGTTAACCCAGCTACGATACCACTCACGATCGTCTGCTTAATCGCTTCGGCGTTGTCTCGCTTGAAGTTCACAGTGATTTCGCTCATTACTTGATTGTATGTTTCTTTCGCTTTGTCACTGATTAGGTAGTGGCGGACATCTTCGGGGATTGTGCCTTCGAGTTCGAACTGCTTCACGGTATCGGCGAATTGTGCAGACCCAGCTTTTAGCACCCGTGCATATGCGAGTGCGAGCAGAGCTAGTAGTAGAGCATTGTCGTCTTCGTCGCTCGGCATCTTTAATCCGATAGCAGCATATATCGCTTTCATTTCGAGTTCAGACAAGTCACCAGTCTGAGCCGCTTCTATCATCGCCGAGATTGTCTCATCGGCGAGTATCTCATCGAGAGCATCAGCATTCTCGACTAGCATTTTGTCGAGATACTCGTTTAATGTGTTTGTCATTCTTTGAACGGTGGTTTTGTCGGCACTCTTTGAGACTGGTTCGTGGTCATGGCCACAGCATGAGTGCCTATGCTCTTTTGGGACGGATTTCTCCGTAGCCGTGTCTGGGGCGTCATCCACTTCGTCCCCTTCGTCGACTTCTGGTTTGTCGTTCTCGATGACTTGATTGTCATTAGTGTTCTCGCCAAGCTTTAAGAGCTTGTACCCGTTCGATAACTCGAATGCGTCTACTACTGAGTCGAGCGTATACCCAGCGTTTGTGGCATTCAATATTAGTGCTAGTTCGGTCGATTTCCTTTCGGCGTTGACCTTCTCTTCGTCTGCGACGCTCGGAATATCTAGGTCGAATGTGATGGCGTAGCCAAGCCCTCCCGTGATTCGGTTCAGTTCGTGCGTAAACGAGTCCCATAGCTTCGTAGCAAACGGCATCAGCACGTATCTTGCGAAGGTTCGCTCATCGACTTTCGCACTTGCATAGCCATTGTTTTCAGATACGCCACGGATTGACGCAGGGACACCAAATGCTGAGTCAATTTTATTATTTACCTGAGCGAATACTGTGCCAAGGTCAAGATTAGTATTGCTCTGCTGGAATGGCACATACTCGATTTGAGCATTTAATGGCATGCCCGTATCTGGACTCATCGGGCGATGTACATAGACGACGTTATTGTTGTTCCCCGAGCCACGATGCTGGCGTTTTAGTTTAGCCACGATGTCCTCGAAGTCTTGTGCGTTTCTAGCTGTAATGATGAACTCGCCAGCTGGCACTGCTCCGTTCTCGAAGAATCCAGCCTGATAGCTGGCGATGAAGTCGTCAACGTCTGCCCATTTCTTAATAGCGACGCTCGGTGCGTACCCTGCGTCAAGGTCGTTCGGGTCAGCACCGATGCTGATTTCAAGCACTTCGTCAGTCGAGTAGACGGCGTTGTCGATGCGATATGTTTTGACGCCATTCGCAACCATCACGGTAGCGTTTTCGATGAATTTGAACCCAGCGAGATTACTCTCGGTAATCTTTCCACCAGCTACAGTCTGCCCGTTCTCTCTTCGGTATGCGAGCAGGTATGTCTTTCGGTTCGACAATGCCGATGTTGCTAATGCGTATCTAAACATCACGGCCGACTGGGCTTTATTCGGGTGATAGATAGCATTTAGAACGTTCGCATTCTGCTTCGGTTTGCCATTGCCGTCTATAGCGTATGGGCGGATTGCGCAGAACGAGTCAGCGATGCGAGAGATTGACGGGTAGGTGTTGTCGTATGCAAGTCCTTTTCGGAAGTCCCATGTGCCGACCATTGGCACAGAGCCGACGTTGTAGACTTGATTGACTGCTTTTGATTTGCTCGGTGCGATGAGCTTCTTAATTGCGTTAAACATACCCTAATGATGATACTGTTTAGGTGGTATTACAGCACGCCTCCGTATTCGACTTTCGGGCGCTCCATATCACGGATTGCATATGCGATTGCGTCCATTATGTGGTCGTTCCCATCTTGTGGTTCGTCGATATACTCGCCAGTCTTTTTCCTTCTCCAAGCATAGCTCAGATACTCTCGTTCAAGCTCCTTAGAGCGTGATGTGTACTTGATTTGGCGTCGCTGTACGAGTTCTATGTTATATCGCTTCCCATTCAGCTTCTCGCCAGCCGTCTTGTTGCACGGTATTGCTCTGATACCGTTCGCTTGGAGTTCTGCGATGATTTCGGGTCGAGCGTTATCACAGACGCATAGTCCGTCGGGGAGTTCTTTAATAATCGACACGAGTTGCGGTGTTAACACCTTAGTCTCGCACATCTTTTCGTCGAGAATGATGTCGCCATTCTCGTTCTCATAAACGCCCACGATAGCAGTCGGGTCATTGCTGAACCCAAAGTCGACGCCGTATCGTTTAAGCACATAGTCGCTCGGCACTTCGCTGATTGACGTCCACCCAGAGTAGACGTTTCCTTCGAGACTTCCGATTTCACCGAGTCCGTAGACTCGCCACCAGTTATTGTTTCCGTCGCCCTTATGTTGCAACAAGTCTTTTAGAACATTTTCTGGTATCGCTTCGTTATCTAGGTATGTGAGTTTGATAAACTTCCAGTCATCACGATTCCGCATTACTTCGGTATGCACCCAGAACTCGTTAATCGGGTTAAAGTCAACCCAGCACCTTTCTTTCGTACGTAGTAGCAGTTGGTCGAAGGTTCGATAGTCGATACGGTTCGCCTCATTCACGAACAGATAGTCACGACTCGCACCAAGAGCATCGTCGCCGTCGCACGATAGGAACTCAATCTTCGTCCCCGAGCAGAGATTGAGCCAGTAGTGCTTGACTTGGTTGACCTTGAAGTACGCATCTCGGCGAGTTCCTTTTAGAATGTCAGTGAAGTCTTTGATCGCGCCATGTTCAAGATTCGGGTACGAGTCAGTGACTACGGTGATAACTCTATCTTTAACTTCGAACGATAAGTCGATGAGCATGATTAGTATAGCGAAGGTTTTGCCGGCCCTCGCCCCACCTTGTATGATGTTGACTCGAGCGTCCATAGCTTCGATTTGTTCGAGCGCTGTGGTGTCTTGGAACATGCTAGTTTTTCTGTTTCCTTGGCGATAGTGGCACAGGTGGCTCAATGATTGTCTGCTCGACTTCTTGTTTCATCTTGCCGTATGCTTCATCCTTCAGAGTTTGATACGCATATGTATCAGCCTTCTTAATCGCCTTGATGATTTGTCTCATGTCCATTGCCGTTTCAAGGTCAATCCCATTATCGGTGTCGATGTACTCATCTAAATCATCAAGTATCGCCTTATCTTTAACCATAATTGACATCAGCTCACGGATTCGTGCCTTTCGGTCGGCACGCTTACGTCTAGCCTCGCCCGATGCGACGCCTCCCATACTCGTGATTCGCTTTACATCAGCATCGTTCCGCTTGCTGAGTGGGATTAGGTTCTCAACTTTTGGCTGTTTGTTTGGCATATTATTTCTCCATATCTTTCGCTTTCTTGCTTGCGACAATCATTGGCTTACCTGTGTGGCGGTTTTTTATTATCGACTTCGAGTTCTTCTTTGAATAGACCACGCCTTGGTAGGCGAGCTTCATTTCTGCCCCATCAGTTTACTGTAAAGATTAAGTAAGTCCTCGTAGCTTACGCTCTCGCCATTCGGACAGTAGGCCTTCATTATATCGGCGACTGTCTTGGCTCTAGTGAGACGTTCATGCTCTCGAGCTTTCTCGCCCCAGATGTCTAACGTCTCGATGTATCTTGCTCTGTTGATTGCTTCCTGTGTGGAACTCATTCTTTCTCCTTAATCACAATAACTTCTATGGCAGTATGGACAGCCTAGGATGGTGTAATCGCCTAACGACTCGACCGTTATAGCCTTATCTCCTTCGCAAATATCACGATGGCAATTCCAACAGATTCCGTCGTATGGTGCGAATCCAGTTCTGCGTTCGACTGGTCGCTCCATCTGGCCCTTATAAAACCAATCGTCTGGGTCCTTCTCATATAACTTGGCGATATTTTCTGCTTGT
>NFZD01005662.1_pt1 | contig 17968 bp, 17 predicted proteins | sample 1095381 | NCBI WGS metagenome assembly NFZD01 (sample SAMN03609891, study PRJNA323583) | gut metagenome | isolation source: feces | host: Rattus norvegicus | place: Denmark: Riget | collected 2013 | reverse complement strand
TCTTAATTACTTGGATTAGATCCACCATTATCAAATGATGTATCTGCTCTATCTTCGTCTTGTCTAACTTCTGTTCCAGCAAGATATGGAACAGCATTGTCTATAGCGAATATAACAAATTGATTTTGCTCTCCCACTATAAATGAACCATACATTTTATGTCCACGTTTTATCACTTTATTATGTATGTTTTGAAAATCCACTCCATGACTTCCAGTGAACACACTATTACTAAATATTGTATTAAGAAGTTTAACACTCATAAGTTTTAGTGCTTTAGTTATTGGGTGAGATGGATGTTGTGGAACTGCGTCTGATTGTCCTTGAGAACTTCCACCAGCTATTTCATCTGATGTACCATTTGGATGTTCTATTTTATCTACATTAAACTTTTGTATATATCCGTCTAATCTATGACCATAAGGACAAGCACTTCTAGCAACTAAATAACCTTGGCAGTTTGTAGGATTACTATATTCTACTTTCTCTTGGTTTAATATTATTGAGTCTGAGCTAGGAACCTCATAGTCAGTTTTACTAGGATCGATTCCACCCATTATATCAGGTATATAAACTTTGAAAGTAGGAGATGTAATGTGAGCCATATCTTCTGCTAGATAACAGACTCTCATTTCTCCACTAAGATTCATTCTTTGTCTCAAATCTTTTATCATCTGATTAAAGCCTCCTCTTTAATTTTTAGTATTGTACATATTAATTGTGTAAAAATATAAAAATATAAACAACAACAAAAGTGTAACAATAACAAATACCAGGAGGAATGATACTCGTGCTTAACGTAAATAACAAAATGTATCTAAATAAGCGTTTTGTAGTGGTAGATGTTGAGTTTAATACTATGTTTGAGATAGCATTAGCTCACATTCTTTCCCACGCCTATTCTATAACAGATACACATATTGATGATATAGAGTTTGATGATGTTTTATTTATATCTGATAGGACTTTACCAGATTACTTATTATTAGAAAGTAATGACTTTAAAGAGGCTGGAGTTACAATGCAAAGAAGCAACTTCCCTAAACGTGTAAGAACTCTTAATGCTTATAACTTTAACGAACTAGGAGATCACCTAGAACCTTTCTCTGAGGGAATTAATCTGATAGTTCTAGGATTTATAAATACAATACCTGAACATATATTTGATAATATAATGAGTTTCTTCGGTAGAGGAGTAAATTATGCTATATTTGGAGACCCACTTATAGATGCACCAGAATATAATAGTTACTTTATGCGTTATCTTACAAATGCATCTGTATCTGTTAGACTTGATTATGATAGTTATAGAGCCTCTGATAAAAAGAAAATTAACAACACTCTTTCTAAACTAAGAAAAGATGTATCATCATTATCAGAAATAACTGCATCTAATTATGTTAGTATTAGCTGTATAGATGATTTATCTATTAATAGAATAGAAGAATACTTAGAACAAGATAATAAAAAGAATACTGTGATAATACCTAAAAGACTATATGGAACTGTAAGTTCCAAGTTGTATGAACGCAAATTTGGACGTAGTAGTTTAGACTTTAGACCAGGTGATATATATCTAACTAAATTCCATTGGACTTTTAAACAAGATGGTAATATGTATATAGTACCACCGTTAACTAAAATAGAGATAGCTCAAATATATAATCAGTTATTTGTAATGGAACATAGATGTTTTGTATGTGATTTATCTGTTTTATATGATGATAGAGAACCAGTGTACGTAAAACAAGCTGTTCTAGACTTCACTGATTTCTTATTCAACTTTGATAGTGAACAACACCCAGAGAATATAGAAGATTTTGAAGAAATAATGAACAACATAAATTTATTTGGTAATAACACAATTCAAGATTCATCCGTTCTTAAAATAATGTTTACTCCTGTTATAATTTCAGATATGGCTAAGTATTATTCTAATACAGAGAATACAATGTCTTATATTGAAACAATAGAACGTGATAGTTATTATACTAGTGATTTTAGCTGGTATAAACATTTCTGTAACACAATAAACCAAATCGATATAGTAACAAGTGATGAGTTTATTGATGTTCTTTAAACTTTGCTGATAATATTTAGATAATAAAAAAAATAGTACGATGCTGTTAACATCATACTATTCTGAATTACAGGTTAGTTATCTGATGATTGAGGTGCGATCTCACCACCATAATATTCACCTGTGAATTCCCAAGTTATTCGTCCATCTACACGGAATAATTTCCATATACGACGGAACTCGTCATGATATACATTATTGTACATCCAATAACGTTCCACGATGATCACCGTCCTTTATATTATATAGATTTAATAATATCTGTCACATATTATTACATAATACACTATATGGTATATAATTATCCTGTAGATAATGAATAACAAAAAAAGTATTAGATTACTTCGGCTCTAATACCATAACAAGATTATGCGTAGTTAATTAGAGGTAACTACACAATAATTATGATAAGCTTTTAACCACTTATCAAGTTCTTGTTTCCAAAGTTTAACAAGATCAAATCTAGATACTTCGGTCCATCTCTTAATTTCTTTCTTACGAAGCTCGATAGCTTGTTCGAAAGGATTAAGTTCTGTTTCGATAATCTCGACCATAGTATTGCACATCCTTTATATTATATAAATTTGATAATATTTTTGGCATATTATCACATAATACATTATATAATATACAATTATCTAAATATTTGACGATAAAAAATGGTGGGCTCTAAGGCCCACTATTTTGTACGCTACATTACTCTGACCAATTCTGAACTTATAATTGGTCCTATTAATTTTCTTGCATTCTTATAGATAACATGGTTTATCTTATCTGTAATGAGACAAGTAACTTCTGTTCCTTTAAGTTCTTCTGCAAGTAAAATTAAATCACTTGATGTAGGATTTCTAGTTGAATACAGTATTACATATTCGTCTTCTTCTGTTACTCCTACAAGATAGAACACAGATAAGTCTGCTGCTAATGTTGTAAACATTTTATCAGTAAGTTTTACTTTTTTGCTTTCAGTACGCATCTTACTTCCGTAGAACATACTTCCTATTTCAAATACATCTAAAAGTTCTACTTGTTTAGTATGTCTGTGAACTTTAAGATACGTACTTCCAGGTATTGGTGTACCATAGTCTAAACATTTTGATACTGATATCAATAACGTTATTTCTGTATTAATATCGTTAAATATATCTAGGTCACTTATACTTAAATCATCTAGTTTCTTAGATATTTGAAAGTCCCTTACTTCATCAGGTATCTTAACACCAGCCATAGTGGTATCAACTATTACTGTTCCTACTAGTTCTCTTGTCTCTTCGTTTATTTGTAACTTAATAGGAACCACATGATGATTAGATCCATACTCCTTTTCTATCATATCTACAACACATACATTAACTCTGTTTCTTACATCTATCATTATTATACACCCCACTTTTTATTTTCTATAATTGCAAATCTCATTCTACGTATTTCTTTAATAATTTTATCCTTTTTATTAGGACTCTTTATCTCCTTTTTAGTATGAAGCATTCTTATTATTCTAACCAATGGGTCGTTAGTAAGAATATTATCGCTTTGTAGTTCTTCATATGTCTTATAAGCACTACTGTATTCTTCTAGTTTAAACTTATTAGACTCAAGCACACTATCAACTGTTATAACATCTGAACCAAAACTTACAAGTAAAGAATCGTTTATATGTGTTATAATATCTTTTATTTCTTTAATAAACATATTATAAAGTCTTATATCATATTCGGGATAACCTATCATACTACTAGTAGCAAGTAACCAGTCTCCTATTTCTTCTATTACATGATGTACTGACTCTTGTAGTACTGACTTAGTATCTATCTCTTGTTGTAGTTGTTCTACTGCCTCGTTTATTTCGTTAAACTCTTCTATAGCTTTAGCAGTATTCCATTCTAGGCCTTTGTCTCCGAAATATTTTTCTTCTAAATAATTATTCATGTAGTTAAAAGTTGCATCCATAGAAGAATTATGATACTTACCAAATAAAGTCATTTCAATCTTCTTAATATTTTCCATTCTGTTATTCATTGCAGTCATCTCCTTTGATATAAAAAAGAGGACCGAAGTCCTCTATAATATTATTTAGTTTCTGATAAATCTTTTTCTATTAATTCCTTTCTACATACAAATGATGGTACAGATGTTACTTGTCCATTAGAACGTTCTGCTCTCATTACACATGGACAAATGAAATCTTCTCTATCAACACATACGTCAAATACTATTCTACTTACTATATAAAGTGTTCTAGTATTTCTGAAAGGAACGTTTATTAACTTACCTTTATTTTCTACTACAAGTGGTAAGTCACTTCCTTGTAGCTCTACGTCACTGTGGTCAAATTCTATTCTAGTAACTACTTCAGATTTAGGAATTGTTACCAGCCTATTATTCATTCTTAGTACAACAGGATGTGGAGTACAGTTTACAACGCTGTATCTACCGAAGTCTACTATATCTTCTATAGGACATTCAACGTTGTTTCCGATATAAGCATCAAATTCATCCCAGTATGTTGTGACAGGTCTTCCCATAGTTACGTTATTAATAAGTTTTTGATGTTCTTCTTCTGTAATAACATTTCCATTCTTTAATGCATCAGCCATTCCAGTTGAATAACATCCAGGTTGTGTTTCTAATTCTTTGATACGTTTTTGTAGATGAATGATTTCTTCTGTTTTATTTTTAATAGTAGTATAACATTCATCTAATTCATCTTGTCTCTCCCAATCTTTTTTAGAATTGTCTAGCTCAGTTTTAGCAGTATCATATTGAGCTTTAATATTAGAATAGTTAGATGTAGCTTGATTTAATCTGTTTGTTAAATCAGCTATAGTTCTGTCCTTTTCAGATAATTGCATTTTGAACTCATTTTGTTGCTTAATAATTTCTGCGTTTGAATATGGATAATAAGTGGAGTTTACTTCTGTAGGTTTTTCTATTTTTTGATGTGCCTCCAACACTTGTGTAAAGAATCCCCCAGCTAAGCTCCCTTCATTTTCTTGAAACTCCATTTCAAGACCTTTGTAATTTACTTTCATTTGTGTTACCTCCTTAAATTTATTTTTGTTTAATATCACTGTATTATATACAATTAATGATAAAATAAGATACAGTAGTTTGTTATTAATAATAGACAAGAAAAAAGAAGAGGGCGTCATCACCCTCATTTGTTTCTGATTAGTCTTTAAATCTGATTATAACTGTGATAATAGGTGAATCAACATCTATGTTGATGTATTCTACACCTAAATCAGCTACTAATTTTGTAACCTCTTCAGATACAGCTTTATCTCCTTGTTTGTTTATTATTTCAACAATTTTGTCAAAATTGTCGAAATTTGATTTTAATACAACAGAAACCGCTGTTGATCTGAATGGGTTCTTTTTTATAAAGTCCATAACATCTTCGAATACATATTTACAAAATTCACTGATGACTTTACCACACTCTTGTTCAATTAGACTTCTTCTTGAACCTGCTAGGTCAGCTACCCAACTTCTAATGATTCTTTTTTCCACTGGTGATACTACTGGTGTTACGTTTTCTACTAATAATGTTGACATTTTAAATGTCTCCTTTGGCCCCTGATTGGCTCCCATACTAGATGTTCTGTTCAGGTACTTATATTTTAATATTTTGATTTTAGGTTATTATCTAGTATTACATTATATAATATATAATTAATTTATAATTAAGGAATTGCCATTTTAGGGGTACAAAAAGCTGGGGATACACCCCAGCAATTATTTATTCTAGTTAAGTTCTTGCATTGATTCAAATATGTTATCAACGTCTAATTCTTCAACTGTTTGTAAGTATGTGTTATTGATGCTTCCAAATAGTGTAGAGTCGATTACCATATAAGATCTATATTTAGCAAGTAATGATTCTAATAATTCTTTAATCTTAATGTTTCTACTGTCTATCATATTAACGTTGAATGTTAAAGATAGTTCTGCAACACCTGGAGATGTAGCATCAGCGTTGAAGTTAGATGTAGGAGCTCCTTTAGGAATCATTAAGAACCATAATGCACCATAGTCAACTTTAGTGAAAGTTTTGTTTGGTTTAATATAAGCCATACCAGCACTATGTGACCAGTTGTTATAGTCTATGTCTAATCCATTATAATGTGCAACCCTTGTATATTCATCAGATATAGCATTTAACCAGTGTCTTGTTTGGTTAGTTATGAAATATCCTGATAAGTCTGCAGGAATTTGTAATGTAATTTCTGTAGTAGGGTTTTGTAAGTTTGTATATAATGGTAAGTTGAAGAATTGAGTCTTGAATGTAGGTGTTTGTACATCTATTCCAAGGTCTTGAATTCCGTCAACTGATCTAGCTGTTTGAGTTATGTAGTTCAAATAACCTTTCATTGCTTTTCTCAAGTAGTTATCATCAGCATACATATAAATTTCTGGATAGATCACTGGTATTAAGATAAATATAGATTTATCAACCAATGTTAATCCTGTTAAGTTATCTTTTGACCAGTCCATAAACTCACAAGATATTAATGATTTTCTACCATTAGGACTTGGTTTCATATAATTTTGTAGAAACAAAGAACTTTCGTAGATGCTTTCTTGTGACTTTCTTCCTGATAATCCGTTACCAGTTAATTGAGCCATATTGGTTTTCCTCCTTTTATCTTAACGATTAGTTAGTCGCAGTATCTCTTTGAGCGATCATATGAAGTCTGTTATATCTAGAGTAGTCGTTTCCTGTTACTCTGATTTCACATAAAACTACATTTCTATCGATCTCTTGTGGATGAGTTGACTTACCAATAGTGATAGATACTTTGTCTTTAAAGTGTTTAGCTGGATTTACTATAGCAGCCTCTATTTTTCTTTTTAATGATTCTAGATCATCTGTAGTAGGATCTATGATAACATTATCTTTCATAATGTTGTAAGCAATATTCATAATTCTGTTGAATTGAATATTTGAACCTATATTTTTAAGTACAGATTCTTTACCAATTAAGTATCCAGAATCTTCACCTAAAGCATACATACCATTAGATCTTCTCTTATAGTACATAATTTCTCTAGATTTAAGCTCTTCTCTTTCATGAGAAGTTCTAGGTACTAATAATTGAGAGTTAGTTGCACCTTTAGTGATTATAGAATAATCTCCAGTAGCAAATGCTTTATGAGTACAGCTAAATAAGTAGTCAAATAGCATTGAACCTTTTCCTAAATAATCAAATGGTCCACTAAATCTTTCTTGTGCTCCAGTAGTTGTATCTGTAAATCTCCAAGATCCAACCCATGGATGCATATTTATATTTCTCTTGTCTCCGTTTAAGAATCCATCATGCCAGTCAAGTACTTTAGCTATTGTGTTTACAGATTCTTCAGGAGTTCTGATATAACAGAAGTCAGGTCTTACTGTTTCTACATTTAAGACATCTTCTTTATATTTACAAAGTTTGTCTATACATTCTTGAACTTCGATTGGATATTGTTCTCCAAATAATATTCCGTCTGGTACTATAGAAGAATCAAATAATGAATCATCAAGTTCTCCAGTATAAGCTTTGATTAATAAATCTGGCCATACTTTGTATTCCTTAGTTTCAGGACTTCCTGTATCTGGATTAGCCTCTTGTCTTTGAAGAGTTGTATCCCAGCTGAAGTCTTCTTCATCTAGTTTAGCTCTTAATGGACCTAAGTCTCCAGAAGCAAATTGTAATTCATTAGGAGCAGTTACATAGTCTAATAATAAACATCTCTTAACTGTTTCATCTAATGGTAACCAAGGGTTAACAAAAGAGAATGGAGTTTCTCTTCCAGCTCCTGCTGCTGTTTCTCTATTTCTTTTGAACATTCCTGCTACTGCATCTAAAGCATCTGTGAAATCTTTGTAGTTAGATGTAGCTTTATCTGGATCGAATGTAGGGAATTTCTCTTTAATTTTAGCTAATAAATATGCTTTAGTATTAGCAATAACTTGTTGTATTGCTTTTTCAGCTTTATTAGCATCTTTTCTCTTAATAGACCAAGCTCTAAATTCTTGTACTACGTTTGTAGCACTCATAGCTTTTTGACAAGCATTAGTAGCTCTGTCTTCAAATCCATAGTTTAATGTACCTACAGAAGTATCAAACATAGCAAAAGAGAATGTGTAAACATCTTTAGTTACGTCTTTGATAGTTCCTTGGAAGTATGGATAAGAGTCGCTTAATAAGTCTGTGTTAGTAGCAACTTTAAATTTATAGATATTTCCATAGTCTCCAGCTCCTCTATATGCTAGCATGAATTGAGGAACATGAACTTGAATATCTGCTATCTCAGAACTTTCAGCAACTTCTAATTTAGGTAATTTATTTTTGAAGTAGTCATCAACTTCAGTTTCATTTTTAAGATCTTCAACTGTAAAGTTTTCATATCCAAATCTGAAATATTCTAATGGTATTTCTTGGATCTCGTCTTCACCAGTTAAAGCCTCTTCGATTTCAGCTTTATCAAAACCGAAGATATATTCCTCTGCTGTACTATCAAGTACTGCATAGAATTTTTTAGTTAATGGTGTTTTGCCAGTTTCGTCTTTAGCTTTTTCTATATTGAAAGCTAAATACATGTTAGGATAAGTTGAATCTGCTGGTCTCATATTTAACACAGCACAGTTAAATTGACCTAAAACAGCATTGTATGCGTATGTAGCCATTGGTCCATATTTAGCAGTGTGTGGAGCACCAAATAATTCGATATAAGTGTTTACTATATCTGTACCCTCAATAAGTACCCATTCGTTAGTTACACCTTTTGGTGAGTATATTGGTTGAATTACAGAATAGTTATCGCTATTAACAACGGGTATATCTCTTTCAGACTCGTCAGTAATAGTTAATACAGTATTACTGTGTTGGAAAGTGTTTATAGGCCCAGTTATAGTAGCCACAGGAACTCTTTTGTTTTTCATTCCGATTTCCCTCCTTAATTTAAGAGTTTTTACTTTGTACAATAAAAGTATAAAAATATCGCGATATTTTTATTAGGGTGACATAACCCTATCCGAATCGCACTAATCAGATAAGATTGATCACAGAGTAATTGTTTTCCTCGAAAAATGCGAACAAATATAAACAAATGAAATGTGTTAAAGTAATACAATAAGGAGGATTGTAAATGACAAAAATGAGCTTAATAGAGGAGAAGATCTATAAAACAGGATTAAAAGACAGAAAAAGAAAAGAAACAGTTTATGCTGATATTCCTACAAACTATGGAGAACTTCATCCACTTGTAAAAATCAATATACTTGATACTATTATAAATCAAGCTACTGCTGTATTTGGACCATATGGTGGTATCTATGGTGAACTTAAAGGTGCTGATATGATGGGTGGTCAAGAAATTACTGAGGGTGGATATGAGAAATCAAAAGACGGACATGGTTTCTTTAATAGCTTACAGCTTGGTTCTAAGTATGCTCAAACTATAATGAAGAGTATACAACAAATGACTAAATATGTAGCTGGATATGAAGGAGATACTTCTAGAGATGGTACAACATCAGTAGCGATAGTTGGATGTAACTGTGCTAAATATCTACTTGGAGAATTACTAGATAAAAGAGAAGTTCCGTCAACAGTACAAAATGTTATATTTGACTTAATGCTTTATTCTGGTTCTTCATTAATAGAACAGTATAAAGTTCCAATTTATGATGAGAAAACTCATACATATATAAATGATGGACTTGAAAGAGCTTATAGTGCTATAAAAACTACAGTAGACGGAAATAGATTATTTACAGAACCATTTAGAAAACTTATGGAAGATTCTGTTAAAGAAGGATTTAACCTATTAGATTGCCACTTAGCTGCACCTAATAATGTAGATGCACCTGCTAACCTAGAACTTAAAGTAAATGCTGGAATTAGATTTAGAGCATCAAACCTTGATACTCAACAAGGTGGTGGATTCTATAATCATAATTCTCTTACATTTATACTTGATGGATATATAGCTCCAGAACACAGAGATACATATGTATACTATTTACAAGAATGGTTAAAACATATATGTTCTGCTAGAGATAATGAAGGTCTTATTTTTGCACCTGGAAGATATGCAGCTCCACTTATTATAGTAACTAGAACTCCAGACTACCTAGAAGATGTATATCAAAGACTTGGTAGAGAAGGAATAGAAGTTACTTCTAATGGAACTAGAACTGTTATAAAACCTAAATTTATGATAGGAAACGACAATGACTCATTTAAAGTATATTTTAGTGATATGTTGTCAGTATTCCATGAGTCTAAAATAGATTTAAACTTAATGAATAGATATATAAGAGATAATAAAATAACTTCAGACGAAATAGATGAAGAACTTGGTATGGCACATCATACAGGACAAAAAGAAGTAGATCTTACTAGATTATTCCCTAGAGTAAATCCTAGTACAAGAAAATTTGAAATATATGTTCCAGTGTCTGATGAAGCATATGATCCAGCTATGAAAGGAGAACAAGTTGCTAAGTTTAATAAGTTAGAAAAATATGATATAAACCAAAATAACTTAATGATTATAAGTAACTATGATGGTCAATCACTTTCACTAGTTCCTCCTACAGAAGAACTTATAGCTAGAGCAAATGCTAAGAGAGCAGAATTATTAGAACTTAAATCATCATTATCTGATTTAGCTATGGAAGATAATATGATACCAGAAAGACTTGCTTTCTTTAGTAGCTGTACTATTAAACCTATAATATCTGCTAGAAGTAAAGACGAGTACACTCAAATGTTCTCTCTATACGAAGACGCACTTGGAGTATTCCAATCTGTACATAAACATGGTGTAATGCCAGGAGGTAACATTTCTATATTAAAACACTTAGGAGAATTACATGTTAAATACGATGAAGAAGTAGATAAATACTTAGCTACTATAAATAATAAAGATAAGAAAGCAGCTTATAAAGAATTTGCCAATGCAGTATATGATGGAGTAAGTCAAGGATATCTAAAAACTCTTTCTATATTAGTAAGAGATGATTATACAAATGTTATAAATGGACTTGCTACTGCTGAACCACATTGTAACGAACTATTATCTTATGATATAGTAAGTGGTGAGTGGAATGAAAAAGTACTTGAGGCATCAAGAACTACTGCTGACGTATTTGCATCTGCTATCGCTATGATGAAAGATATGTTACAACTTAAGAGAATTAAACTTCATGTTCAATCAGGTGAGCACAGACAACTTATGCTTTCGAATGATGAGTTGAATTTATCTCCTGAATTTAAAGTTTATGAAAAAGGTGATATTAATGAATAATAACAAGGAACTTATAAAAGTACTTTTAGACCTTGTTAATGACTGTCAATTCGATAAACAACTTATGGTAATATTTGATGGGGTTGGGAAAGACATCCCCATCGTACCTGTTAGAATCGATAGTGTAACAGGTGATAAAGTTAATGTACATGCATATATTTATACAGATGATATGAATAAAAGTGTTCGTGTTACACATCAAATTCCATTAAATAGAATTTTTATTGTGAAAGATTTTGACACAGATACTGTTTACTGGGAAACATCTTTAACTAACTGGAGATTATATACAAGATTATCACATGTTCCATTTAGTATTTCGTTTACTTATAATATAAATGGTAATGGACTTGTAGTAAAAGGAATTGCTTACCAATTCGAAGATAATAAAATAAAAGTTAGACCTATTCATGATGGTGTAACAGTAAGCCAACCAATGTGGTATGAAATAGATAGAATGAGTAATGTAGAAATAGGAGGATTTGAAAATGATACAATATAAAGATAGAGTAGTTGATATAAATAATAACTACCTAAGATTCTTTGGTAATATGTCTTCTCAAGAAGTTGACTTAGATAAAATGCGTGAAGGTGGTATTCAGCTACAACAAAAACTTGACTCTTTAATAGAAGAAGAGTCTCAAAGAGGAAATGATGATATAAAGGTATTACCAGACTTATTAGATCTTAAAGTACTTTCTGATGCTAATAGATTTACAGATGGTATTAGAGAAGTTGTGTCTATGGCAGTAGCTCTAAGTGATAATACTAGAGCATTAGTTGTACTTGGATTTAACAACCCTAACTCTTACGCAGACTTTAACGTTGCATCAGCTCAAATATCTCAAATAGCTAAAAAAGTAGCATTTAACTTATATCATAACTTAGTTAATGCTATTAAAACAGATACAACTGTAGATGACTTAGTTATAGATATGGTATTAGCTGCAATAGAAGATCAAATAGCTGAAAGAATGAACTTCCCTAGATTCTGTGAAAAGAATGGAATAGCTCTAACTGAAGAAACAGAAGATAAAGTTAGAATGGCTTATGATTCTAGATATAATGAATGGGTGAGTACAGAGGCTGAGAGAATACTTGCTGAAGTTGTTTCTAAACCAATGGAAAATGTTTTAATAGATCCAAGTGGTTTTGAAGATGTAAGAGAAAAACTTTATGAATTATGTCCACCTGAAGCAAATGAATGGATAGGATCTCTTACTCCAGATGCAATCTATAGTGGAGAAGTATTTGAAAAACTTCTTAAAGAATACAAGCTTGACAGAGAGTCTTTAACTCAATTTGCAGCAGCTGTAGAAAGATTTATGTCTGAAAACCAAACAGCTCAATCAGTACAATTAGGACAAGGACAAAATGTAAATCCTTTCTATAGTACAAATATGGCTAGTATCTTATTACATACTATGATAATGGCATCTTCTGAGTTATGGGATGTAAATGATACTGAAATATCTGAAACTACTGAGTATATAGTAGATCTATTTAGAGCAGAGTTAGAAAATGTTACTACAATAGAGTTTGATGAAACAACACCGTATAAAATGCTTTCTGTTATAGCAAATATAAATCCACTTTTAGTAAGTAGAAGTGCTGTTACAAGAGCATCTCATCAAGACTATATATTAGCTCAAGGTGCAATTACTATGATGATAAATCAAGAGTTAATGGAAATAGCTAAACATGAAAGAGCTGAATATGTACATGATCAAGATGCTTGGCATCCAAATGGACAAGATTAATATAGATAATAAATAAGGGAGGGCTTAAATATGCCAGAAATAAATGAAGTATTAGAAACAGTTGAAGCAGTAGAGAATGTTACACCAGAAGTTAAACCTGATCCATATAAAGAGGATAAAGAAAAACTTACTAACGAAATAGTAAAAATATTTACTATATGTTATAGAAACGTAGAAAAATCACTTGAGGGTAAAGCTCTTAGAAACAAGTTTGAAACTATAGAACAAACTCTACGTAAATATAGAAAAAGAGAAGAAGAAAATCTATCTAAAATACAAGCAGAACTTGATAATGCTTTAGTAGAATATAAAGCAGCTGCAGATGCATTTGAGAAAATGGCTCTAGAAGAATTAGATCCAACTAGATATGAAACAGATGTTGCTCCTAAAGAAGCTAGATATACTGGATTAAAAAGACTTTATGAAACTAAGCATGTACATATTCAAAGTATTAAAAACCTATGTACAAAAATGTTTGCTAGAGACAAATCTATGATACCAACACTTAGACATGGTCAAGCAGTGTTATTAACTATGCTTATTATCAGAACTTATCTATTAAACGGAGAATTAGATCTAAGAAATACTGATAATGAAGAAGATGTTAAAACTATAACTGATGCTGTTAAAACTATAGTAGAAAGTCCAGCTTTAGTAGGAGACTTTGAGGCTTTACCAGAACTAGAAACATTTATAGAATACTTTAACTCAGTAGCTGAATGTAGCGTTGATAAATCAGCTAACAGAGCAAAAGAAGGTAAAGATGCATCATTCGATCTTATAAATAAAATCTGTACTAAATACGAAATACAAACTATAGCTCCAGAGAAAACAGATAAGATAACTGATATGGAAGTTGAAATAATAGATTTCCAAAACAAACTTAAACTATTATCTGAGGCTATAAAAGGTAAACCAATACATAATCCTGATGGAACATATTCTAAACCAATTCCTAAGTCAGAATATGCTAACATTATAGACGCTACTAGAACAGCTGGATTATTCTTAAATGGTGGAGCACTTTCACTTTTAGATGATGCCACTATAAATCAACTTCCATTTAGAGCACAAGGACTTCAAACATTCTATAGAGCTCTTACTAGGGGATTTGCTAAATCTCTATATAAAGACTTAGAAGAAAAAGTACCTGAATATAAATGGGATATGATAGTATCTTGGACATTATTATCAACTAGTATTGTGGATCACATTCCTACTTTACTATTATTACTTTAATGCAACAAAAATGGTGGGCTCTAAGGCCCACTATTTTGTATCGTCTTTAATCTGATATAGTTATGAAGTTATCTACTCTTTTCCAATATATAGATGTAGTTCCATTTTCTATCAAATTAGTAAAGACTTCTTTTCCATGTCCTTTAGCAACTACTTGATCGTAATTACCAGCTGCTAAGTTAATTCTAAATAGAGATCTATTAAAGTCGTGTTTCATTACTTTAATACCGTCTGATACAACTATTATGGATAATAGTGCCCATAGTAAACGAAGTGGTTTCATATGATAAAAACTATTATCATATGATCTATGATATAATAGTGCTTTCATTATCATATCTATAGTTCTCTGACTTAGACCAGATAACGGATGATTTTCATCCGCCATCATTTCTAGTACAGCATTAACATTATTTCTAAATATCTTAGTAGTCTGTATTACTTTCTTATAATAAGCTTTGCCATGGTCAGTCCACTCTTCGCTGATCTCCATATCTGCGACTTTACAATATTCATCTAACTTAGCTTTAAAGTAAGCCACGTTATCAAATTTTACAACAAACTTCATTCATATTCCTCCAATTAAAATACTTGTAGTGCACTAGTTAACACACTGTTCTTAGACTTATTCTTTACAACTACAAGACTTGTTGTATTTAGAACTGGACTAAGAAGATGTTCGTATTCACTAGCTGCCTCTATATCAAGTAATCTATAATTATTTTCTTTAAATATATCTGGTACAGTGTTAATATCAATAGGCACTGCTATTCTATCAATACTACTGATTATAAGTTTAAAATCATCTGCTTTTGAGGAAGTAAATCCAAGCCATTTAAGAAAGTTCTTTTCATTTGTCTCACTAAGTTGTTCTTTCTTAACTATGTTAAGTATTTCATCATATAAACCATCATTAGCATCTCTATCAGAATAATTACCGTCTACTTTCTTACATATCTTTCTAAGAACAGCTTTTACTTCTTCTGGAAATACTCTAATCTGATTCATAATATCAAAGTTGTCTTCATCTTCCTCATCCATTATCTTAGTTACTTTTGATATAACTCTATTCTGAGTAGTATATTTTTTCATTTCTTTACTATGTTCTAACATTATTTTATACTCTCTTGGGTGATTATACATAAAGTCACTAAGAACTTCTTCATCTAGTGCAATTCTAATAATACCAAATGAACCTGGTATTTCTACAGGTGTTTCAGGATATAGCTTGTCCCAAAGCCTTATAGCTTTCATCCTAGTATCACCCCAGCTAATATCATCAACATCTCCTATCTTAGCAAGTGATTTCTTATTGATAATGAAATCATCTGTTTTAATAATATTAACCGTATCGTTTGTTACTTTATGAACATGTTCTATTATATCCTTAAATTTAATATCTTGAACATGACACATAATCATATTCTTAATATCATTTTCAACTTGATCTGCTATATCAGCATTTGCATCTGATTTCTTAAACTTAAATCCTCTACTATCCATTTTACCAACTTTAAGTATAAAGTCTTTTACCATTGTAGTGAATGTATAATTCTTCTTACTTATAGATAGGTGCTCTTGTTCCATTATAATTTCTGCCTCTAGGTCTATAAGTTTAATTAAGTCTGGGTCTATATTAATACTAGCTCCATATAATTTAAGTGTTTCTTTAACTGCTGAAAGATATACTGTCATAAGTAACATAGGTAATGTACCCTCTACAAATATAAAGTCATTTACCTTATCACCTATTTCTTCTTTAAACATATCAAGAAGTATTACTTTATCATGATAAACTGTTGTAACTGCTGAGTCTGTCATTTAATTGGACTATATCATAATCTCAAATTACTATTACCATAATTAGAGATCCTCTCCACTTCGGATATTACTCCTACTCTACTTGGTTACTCAATATAACATTTCTATTATATTTACCCTTTCGATAGTCTCTACGCTTTCCTATTTCTAGGCTTAGTTCGGGATTTTGCTTGACTTGCCGTTCCCCGAGTTCAAAGAGTTTTCCAGATTTAAAGCTCACTGGCATAACCTCACGATTATGATGGACACAAACCTTTTCAGTCAATCCATATTGCTTATTTTCCATCTTTTCATATTAGACACTATATCAACCATTGTCTCTTGATATTCTCTTTCAACATAATCTCCGTCATAATAATACATTCCAAATGGTAATTCTCTTACCCAACCAGATAACTTCTCTATTAAATCTTTACTTGGTTTATGAGCAAATGGACTCATAAGTGTTGCACCATTATCAAGTTTAATACACATATTATCTTCTTTTATAATAAGAATAATCTGTCTAAGAAGTTCTTTTACTTCTGGTATCTTATAAAACTCTCTTATATTATTCTTAATGAATAATACTTTTCTTTGATTATTAGTCATCTTATCTATACGAGCTCTAAGAGAAGATTCTCTATAATAACCCTCTCGATAATAACGACCTAACATATTTTCTAGTATCTCATCTGTTGTTACATCTCTAAGCGTGAATCTACTACAGATTTCGTCACAATTCGACTCAGCTACTATATTTATAAGTTTCATATGAGCTCCGAATTCATAGAACTTATACCATCCATATAGACATTCTATAGTGAGTGCTGATACTGCAATAATTGACCGACCTGCAGTAGTCGTTGTGTCAGCTAAGTCGATATTGAAAAATGATCCTCCGTGGTAGCCTGACATGTACTTTTGCCTATCTTAGCAAAAATACGGACTATATCTTCATCCTATAACTCTGTTACCAAGTTATAGGAGCCCTCCGCTTCCAAATGCGATAACTTTGCAAATGTACTCCTACTAATTCTCCACTAAGTCTTTCTCTTAGTTTCCTGTTCGGATAGTCTCTGATCTTTACCCCATACGGGTCTTAGATGCTGATCGACCACTAATTAGTTATTTTTAAGCATATCACGCTCGTCGTTTCCAATCACGTTGTAGCTAACTAACCATCGGTTCATCCCAGCAGTTCAAAGGGTGTATTCCAATCAATTACTTGATTTTGGGACCTATCATCAATCCATAAAATCCATTTATCATTAGCTTGGTTAAAGCTTCAAATGTAGCATACTTCTTTTCATTAATAGTATCATTTACTTCTCCAGCTTTCTTTTTAGCTTTCTTAAACACCTGTCTAATTTCAATATTCTGAGCTATCAATCCAGCTGTTACAGACTCATTCCTTTTAGTAGTATCAGTAAGAACCCCATTCTCATTTAGAATAAAGTTATTTTGACCATACCAAAAGTCAGCACTGTTAATGTACTTATCAACGAAGTTATTACTATTATAGACGTGTATATTACTGTCTACATATCTTTCTTCTGCTAATCTCCGTATTTCTTTTAACTTTTCTTCGTCTTCTATGTCAAGCATTTTACCAGCATACTTAACATAATCATCAATAAACTTTTCCTTATTTGTCATTTTATACCTCCTGTTATAGTTTTGTGTAATTCATCAATCATATTATCATTCCTCCTATTTGCGACATAAATGAGAGCTCATAATAGAGCCCTCATATAATTAATTTAAAATTTACAAGGACATCCCTCGT
>NFZD01007995.1_pt1 | contig 18015 bp, 28 predicted proteins | sample 1095381 | NCBI WGS metagenome assembly NFZD01 (sample SAMN03609891, study PRJNA323583) | gut metagenome | isolation source: feces | host: Rattus norvegicus | place: Denmark: Riget | collected 2013 | reverse complement strand
CAGACCCCGAGCGAGTGCAGACATTATGGTTATCTTGCTATGTGTCAGAAGCACAGTATGTCATTATATGGCCGAATGTGTTTAAGGAAATTAGGCAACCATTGCCCCGACTACGAACCCAAAGAGAAGAAAGATGGAGAATGACTGCGCAAATCTCTATGATGGCCGTTTGTGCTATCTGACGTTCCATGAACATGAACGCGCCCTTGTAGGATATGTCTGTGCTTATCCGCACAACTGCAAGGAGTGTAAGTGTTATAAATCAAAAGAAAAATACAATGAAGAGAACTGAATACACCCCGAAGCGCAAATGGCGCATCGAATGCACCGAAGAAAAACTGAGACTGATAGCCAACATGGTAGAGGACATCACGCGGTTTATCGGAGGACAGCCCCAGATGATGAACTGCCTGATGATGTTCGACAAATGCAACGAGATAGGCGAGTTCATGCGCGACAACGTGCGCCCGATGATGAATCTCGGCATGAAAGGCGATTGCGTCTGCTGGAATGGACGCGACACTACCAACAAGTACGTCCGCCGCGAAGTGGCGCAGGGATACGCAACCTACAAGAGCATCCTTCACGCCCTCGCAACCGAATACGATTGGCATAACGTTCATTCCGGCACACCACTGACTTGTGAAGAAGGTGGCGAACTGATGGATGTGCGCCCGATTGATGAATCAGAACCCGAAGCTGTGGACTATTGGACTGCGACAGACCCTAATGGGAGGCAATTCACATTTCTCTCCAAGCCGGTGCGCCGTCAATGGGGCAACGGATGGTACTGGGAGCCTTCGGCAGGAGGCTCGTTTATAGGCGAAGAAGGAACTAAGGCACTTATTGAGATGCTACGCCTTCCGAAGCTGACATGGGATGATGAACCTTATAAGTTTACTGTGTTAAAACCTAAGAGAGATGAAAACAACTGATTTTTGCTCATACGAGCTGTCAAAGGCTCTCAAGGCGTGCGGCTTCGATGAGCCGTGCCAAACTTTTTACGATGCCAACAGAGAGTTAGGTCGTGCGTTAGATTCTGACAATTTCAACCATTTAGGCGAAACTTATCAAGGAGAATGGTTCTCAAACACTATCTCCGCTCCAACTTTGGCTCACGCCCAGAAGTGGCTGCGGGAGAAACATCATATCAGCATCCGCGTGAGCTATATCCCTTATCACAAGGTATGGTTTGCCGATTGGCTGAACCTTGACAGCGGCGAATTTGATGATACGGATGCTACGTTTGACTCCTATGAGGAGGCGTTGGCTGACGGTATAGAGTTCGCGCTGGAACTGATAAAGAAAGGAGAGTGAGATATGACCGAACAAGAGTTAAGAGAAATAATGCAGGCAAAGCTAAAAGTGTCGGGCTTGCAGGAAAGTGTGGCGAAGATTGCAGAAATGCTTGCGGAGGCTTATGATAGAGGCTTTCAAGACGCTATAGATATAGCCGCCAAGATGTATGCGCAAAAGCCATCAATAACGAAAGGAGAATGACAATGGATTGCCCTAAATGCGGAGCAAGCAACGCTCCATTGAAGAAATGCTGTTATCGCTGCGGAACAATTCTGAGCGGTTATACGATAAACAACGTGACTGGCGAGTATGGCTACCGCAACTCCGATGGTTCGTTCACCAAAGAACCAAAGAGATTGGCTGAATAGCCGAAGAGTAGAATCGTCGGTGTGTCCTTTAATCATAAGGACGGAACCGTTTCGATTAAACTTAAATCGCCTATCGGCTACCTCAGACACGACCCCACGGGCTGCTCGCTCGCAGTTTACAAACCCATCTCCCGATTCAAACGGCTTATGCTCCGTTTGTGCTTCGGATTGGAATATGAACGATTAAACAACTGGCGACATGACCGACCAACAGCTACACAAGGCTAACCGCCTCAAGGCCGAGCGTGACGACGTACAGGCCTTGATAGACTTCCTGACGAACGACAATCATCGCCCGTGCTTCGGCATCGAAGTCAAAAAGAAATACCTGTTCCTCAGCGTGTTCAAATTCTTCAACCTGCGCAAATACAAGGAATTTAGTTATGCCACCAAGGAGGTTATAACCAAAGCCCTAATCGAGCGCAGAGACCAGTTAACAAATGAAATACAAGAGTTATGACCAAGACGATAGAAGAAGCGGCGAAAGAAGCCGTGAGAAAAGAGCGCAGGAAGATTGAGCGGAATTTCAACGCTCTCGCACAGCGATTCGTGCTTCATTGCAAGATTTACAATATAACCATTAGACCGAGTAAAGATAATGGGAATGACCGACAAAGAACTTGAAGCATTGTGGCAAGGCGCGTCAATATCCCGCGAGGAAGCGAAAACCATACTCGCCGAGGCGTTCATGCACGAGGCTGAAAGGCTTGTCGAGGAAGTCAGAAAGGATTCTCCAAGGATATTTGCGAGATTCCTCAAAAGTCAGAACGAACAATTAAACAAACTATTTAAGAAATGAGAGGTTACATAATCGGAGTTGACCCCGGCGCGCTGGGTGGAATCGCGGTGCTTGACGGAACGAACGGCGAGGTTGTGGAGTGTGTGAAGATGCCGTCAACGCCAATGGATATACTCAGCTATCTCAGAAATTGGGATAGCAGTTCGGTGTGTTATCTTGAAGATGTCGGGATGGGGATGCCCGGTCAGTCAAGCAAGGCGACAGCGACATTCGCGCGGCACAACGGACATTTGGAGATGGCGTTGCTTGCCCTTGGTATATCCACAATCAAGGTCACTCCGCAGAAGTGGCAGAAAGCACTCGGATTGTCGGGCAAAAAAGGAGAGAGTAAACAATCACATAAGAATAGGATAAAAGCGAAGATGCAAAGCCGTCACCCAAGCGTCAAAATGACCTTATGGGCGGCAGACGCATTGGCGATAGCAAGTTATGGGTTTGAAAATCGGAAATGATATGAGCGATTATCCTAAATTCTCATTCGACAAGAGCCGAATACCTCCGCTTTCTCTCGAAATAGCCGAGAGGGTTAAGGAATACGAAAGACGGATGTTGCGATATGTCGCTTTGCCCGACCCCTCCGCTCCGTCAATGTCTTTTGAGAAATTCAAGGAACTATTCGGCAAAAGACGCAAAGTAGATGTACACCCCGAAAATGTATATCCGCTAAATCCCAACAATGGGATGTATAAAGAATTTAAGGAATGGTTAAACGAGAATGGCGCAGAATAACTACATAGACCGCATGGCGAAGTCGCTCTATACTGACATGAAAGGCGAGCGGCTTGACAAGGGATTGGAGGAGAAGCGACCCGCCGACCGAATTGGCGTGTTTCAAGAATTGCTGATAGACGCTATCCGCGATTCCACGCTCTGTTGCTTCAACGGTATGCCGTACTACTACAACTCGCGCATCTACGTTCCTTTCGGTAAGGGAACGTGGGATGCTTTCAACTCGCTCGTTCTCCGTGTCGCTGACAAATGCGGACTTCCGCCGGGCGACAAGACGAAATTGGAGGGTGTGAAGAAAGTGTGCCGTGGTGAGGTCGCGTTGAAGCCGCTCGAAGTTGACAGCTCAATAATCGTGCTGAAAAACGGAGTGCTTGACCTCAACGACGATATGCCGCAACTCCGCAAGTTCAACAAGAAGTACAGGCAGACAACTCAGCTTGACTTCGACTACAACCCCGACGAGCAGCCCTATCTGTGGACTGACGTGTTCCTCGATGCCGTGCTTGACGAGCAGAGCCAAAGAGTATTGCAGGAGTTCATGGGGGCGATATTCATTGACCGACGTAAGGTCAAATTGGAGAAAATGCTGATACTCTACGGCGCGGGGAGCAACGGCAAGAGCGTGATACAGCAGACCCTCATAGGTTTGCTGGGCGAGGATAATGTCAAGACCCTCGCAATATCCGACCTCATAAGCGGAGCGGAGCGTAAGCAGAACATTGCGAGCATTAATGGCAAGCGGCTCAACTATTGCTCGGAAATGCAGACAAAGGAGTTCGGCGCAAACGCCGACGCTCTGAAAGCGTTGATAAGCGGCGAGCCTTTCGAGGTGCGTTTGGTGTATATCAACAACTTCACGGCTCGTAATATACCCCTGCTTATGGCAAACGCCAACCGCATCCCCTATATGAAAGACACAAGCCACGGATTATCGCGACGGCTGATAATTCTCCCTTTCGAGAGGGTTATAGAGGAGGAAAAGCAAGACAAACAGCTTGCCAAGAAGCTCAAAGCCGAATATCCGGCAATACTGAACTGGATGTTGCAAGGCAGACGGAGGCTTATCGCCAACCACTATCAGTTCTCAGAGACGCGGCGGCTCAAAGAGATTGTCGCCGACGCGCAAGCCGAGGGTTCGTCTGTATTGCAGTTTATGAAAGCCAAGGATTACAGCCGTGGCATCATAGACGTAGAGTATGACATCCGATGGCTTAAAGCCGAGCAGCTTTACTTCGCATACGGCAAATGGTGTGTGGAGAATGAGATTGTAGCGGAGAGTCAGAAGAAATTCTCGCAGACGCTCAAAGAATACGGCTTCAACTACCGCAGAGCCTCGGCAGGAAGCCTTTTCGGTGTATATCAGCTCAATCCTCGCCCGATAAAGGAGGAATACAAACGCAAGAATGAGAACGACGAGATAGAGGGTATGGACAACCTCGCGCATTGGTGCGGAGTGAGCCGGCAGACGATAGAAAAAGCATTGCGACAAGGATATTTCAAGATTGGCGAGCATTACCGCAAGGAGGGCAATCGTTATTGGTTCTTCCTTGCACAATGTCGTGTGGCTATTAGGAGATTCCTTAGAGCCATGAGCAAGAGCAAACAGCCGTCAGACCGTGTGTCAATGGAAGTAAAAGCCGAGCGCAGGAAGTTCAACAAGTATATGCACGACAATGGACTTCCCTTCCGCAAATACGAAGAGCCAACGGCAGGGAATACGGTCATCTACGTCACTGACGAGTTTAACTATCAGCTTGACAAGAACGACTATAAGCGGTTTGTCAAATTTCCTACCGATGTGGAGTTTGACCCCTCGACCGCCCCCGATATTCCCAACGAGGATTATGTGGAGGAAGAAACAGAACAGACAACAGATTAACCCCTAAAAACAAGCAATATGGAAAAACAATTCAAATTAGGCGACCGAGTAATAGTATTCGGCTTCGCAGGTGAAGTAACCGACACAACCGAGGCGCCTAATGAGTATGGCGTGACTTTCGATGCTCATGGCGCGACTTATGCCGTGCCGAGCGAGGTGATTTCCAAAATGGAGGAAGAAGCATGAGCAAGAAAAAGAACGTAATCGCCCGTGTCGGCAATTTTGAGATTACAAAGGAGAGTGGCCCCGAACACGACTACATCCGCATCAAGGCTGTAAACGGTCATTGGGGCATCATGCACCGTGACGACAGTCCTATGTACGGCGTGTGGCTTGCTATGTGCAAAGACCCCGAATACAAGCAGGGGCTGGAGGTGCGTTGTGTTATGGAATACACCATGTCGCAGATGCTCTATGACGAGGGCTTCCTGCGCGATTGGTGGAAAGCCATCGACGAGTTCAACAAGCGTAAGGTGGCAGCCGCTCCCGTTCCTACCGAGCAGGAGGAGGCCGAGGCGATTGCCGAGGTGGAGATGATGGAGGAGGCGAAGAAAACGCTGACCGACAACGCAGAATAAAAACAGAGTCCCATCATCCCGACGCGACTCTGTTTTTTGCATATTTAGAGTTGTAAAAACTCGTCTTATTTAGACAACGCAAAGATAGTCTATTTCCCCTATTCTGCAAAATAAAACTTGCTATTTTCGATAAAATAGACTAACTTTGCGATAACAAACAATCTATTCAAGCCAACAGAGCTTCATAATCCCGAAAGGGGTTGTGAGGCTCTTTTTGTTTTACCACGACGCAAAGCGATATGGCAGTTGAATACACCTTATTGATGCAGAAAAGCGCAGACGGAAGCGCGGTGAAGTCCTCGCTTGACGACTTCGGATTCGCAGTGTGTGACATACCGTGGCCCGACGAGGAAACACAGGAAGTTGCTACGCGCAAATGGCCGGGGGTAGACGGCGAGGATGCGTACATACCGCCGAGCGGTCAGAAACTACAAGCCTACGACGTGGAGTTGCAGTTCTGCTACAAAGGGGATGTGAATACAGCCGATGCTGCATATAAGGCTTTGAGGGATTATCTGATTGGGCCGGGCGGCTTCCTGCGACTATACGACCCTTATTGGCACAAGGGACGACAGAAGGTCTATGTGAAGAAATTTCACGACCGCGACCCGCGCCGAAGCAATATCGACGAGGTGTTGAGCATGAAAGTGACACTGAGGGTAACCGACCCCAAAACTGAGATAGCATTGGCGTATGTGGGAGATTAAGAGCAAGAACAATATAATCAAGGCAACTCCGTCCACCAAGCCGGAATATAACGGCGTATGGATGGAGCAGTGTTATGTGACCGTAAACGTAGAATCGCCCACGCCCGTAAATTTTGAGATAGGCGACTATATCATCTACCGCGACGAGCGGTTTGAGATAAATTACGACCCCGGCAAGATAAAGTGCGCCCCGCCATATGCCAAGGGCGACGCTTTCCGATACGAGAACATCAAGTTCAACTCGCTTGCCGACGAGCTTACACGTTGCGATTTTCGCGACGTGGTGCTGAATGACAATCAGCTTCACTTCACAAGCCTACCCAAATTCAGCTTCTACGGCAATGTGCAAGACCTCGCCAATCGTATGCAGGCAAATCTCGACCGCACATACGGCAAAAACACATGGAGCGTTATCGTAAGCTCGGAATATACCGACCGCACAGAAATAAATGTTCGGGTTGAAAATCCCATAAAGGTGCAGGGCGCATTGGAGATACTTGTCAATCAATTCAAGGCGTATTACACCATTAAAGGACGAACAATCACAATCGGCGCGGCTGGGATTCCGGCAGGGCATCTGTTCAAGTACGGCAAGGGAAACGGACTCTATGAGATTGAGCAGAACGCCGAGGCAGACCAAGCTATTGTGACGAGGCTCCGCGCATACGGTTCGACACGCAACCTGCCTCACCGCTACTACAATTCGCTCACGGGAGCGGACGGTCAGAAACTCATACCCGACAACATGGCTGTGCAGAACCTCATGCTGCCGAGCTTCCCCTATACTACCCAAGACCCCTATATAGACTCTGCCAACAAAGCGTCACTCGGAATCCGCGAGGGTACGATTTTCTTTGACGGCTCGCAGGAGGGCTTGGAAGAAATCTACCCCTCAATAGAGGGCATGACAGCAGAGCAGTTGAAAGATGCCGGAGTGCAATGCAACTCCACCGGTGCGCTTGACGTGCTTGTAAGCGCGGAGCAGATGACCGACAACGGTGTCGGAGAAATCAACGAGGGCGAAACCGAAACAAGCGCGACCCCTGCGACATTCAAGGTGACACTCAAAGACCTCGGCTTTGACATAAACGACCATCTGACAACCGAGACCGCTACGCTGTCATTCAAGACCGGGATGCTCGGCGGTCGCGACTTCGAGATTGTTGACTGCAAGAAGGATGGCGACAACTATGAGCTGGAGCTTAACCGCGTCTACGACGATGGCATAAAGCTGTGGTTCCCGTATAAAGACTACAACGCAGCCGCAGGTGACAAATTCGTGCTTCTCCACATCGAGATGCCGGAGGTTTATATCAAAGCCGCCTCACAGCGTCTATTGACCGCCGCAACTGAATGGCTGCAAAAAAATGATTATTCGCGCTCCATCTACTCGCCCAAGATTGACGAAATCTTCATGGCCCGTCAGCATGACGCGGCAATGGCTTCGGGAGGCACGATAAAGAGCCTCCACGACACTATCAAGGAGGGCATGCTGCTTCTCTTTGAGGACGAAGATTTGAATATTAACGCATCAATATTCATAGACCGTCTCACCATCAAGGAGGAGGGGAAGATACCGACCTACGAGGTCGTGCTGAAAGAAGAAAAGACCGTGGGCCGTCTCGACAAGATGCAGAATCAGATTGATTCGCTGGTATCGGGAGGGCAAGGGGGAGGTTATACTGCCGCACAGATACGGCAGATGATAAACGCCTACGGAAGCACACGATTCCTTAGTAAACTTAACCTTGACACGGCATATGGATTGATCCGATTTTTGGATGGCGCACATTTCGGCGAGTTTATTAAATCACTGTACGCCGGAAAGGGCGCAGGTATCGACAAAGACGGTAACGCCGAATTTGAAACCGTGCGCGTGCGCTCATACTTTGAGGCGATGGAGTTTATAGTTAACCGACTGGCCGCTATCGAGGGCGACCAGCTATTAACCGAGGGCGACACGATCGACCGAGTAGTAGATAACGGCGACGGCACGTTTGGGCTGTATCTACATAGCAAATGGGACGGTTATTTTACCGCCCAGCGTGAAAATAATGTGCTGAAAGGCATTATTAACACATTGGCTACAGGTAGCGGCGTGTATTATACCTGTTGGCTTCGCGTGAATAGCGTTAATAGTGCGCTTAACTATATCGAGGTAACTATGTACCCCGACGACGAAACGCCAGCCGGTAAGAATTACCCACCATGCGAGTTAATGAAAATCGCACGCTGGGGAAACCAAACCGATAAGACACGGCAAAACTGCCTTTATCTGTCAAGTACCGAGGGGCGCATTGTCAAACTGACTGGCGTAACCAAGCCGATTATTGATAAGAGCAATTACGGTGCGACATTTGGCACTGTGCCGGACTTCCTTAAAGCTATGGGCCTGCCTCTAATTGAGGGGCAAGACTATGTGTATGCGCGAGGCCTGATTGTAGAGGACATCATACAGATAGACTATCAGGGCAAACCGATTGTTACCTACGTCGATAGGGGCCAGTGGAGTGCTACCGCCGACTACTATAATGAAGCGACTAACCCGGACACCGGCATATATGAAACGTCCGATGTATGGTATATGGGTTGTAAATATCGCTGCATGAAAACCGGCACGCATACGCCCCCGGCATGGAATAATACCGACTGGTCTATGGTTGAGGGGAACCCCGATTTTACCGTAGAATTTGCCGAAACAGACTATTTGTTTGACCCCGATAATTTCGACGTTACGCTGGTGATAATTGCCCGGCTGTATAATATCAACATAACGCAGGATATATTAGACACTGATGTAGCATGGACGCGATACAGCGAGGACGCGCAGGGCGTACCGCGTGTAGCATCCGATAACGCATGGGCCTTAAAAAGAGCCGATGCCGGTAAATCTCTACACCTTACAGCCGCCGACATAGATTTCAACGGATATATGCCCAAGACAATAAGATTTACGGCGACAGTGACACTACGCGACGGTATGGGCAACACCGCTGCCGAGGAACAGGCGATTTTTGAATACTAACTGAACATGATATAGTAATGAAAACCAAAAGATTTGATTTCAACTTCCGACCGCTCCAGATTAATACCAGCTTCACTATAGACGGGTCTGTCCCCGACAAGCAGAACTACGACGCGGACACTGGCGACTATACGCCCGACTATACGCTAACGCCGTTGATTATCCAGCCGCAGGTTAGCTGCATTGATAAAGACGGCCTTTTGACAGGTGGAAATGTAAACAACCAACTCGCCAATGTCAAATGGTACGAAATCGTCGGCGGCGCCTCCACGCTTATCCAAAGCACTAACACCAACTACGAAATTACCACAGCTGGCGGTCAAGCCGGACGTATCAAGTTCAAAAAGAACGTGCAGCCGAGACTTCCGGTCACACTGGAATTTCATGCCGAATATGCCGACCCGCGCACAAATCAGATATATACGATTATCCGCACTTTTCTCGTGCGGTGCATCAACTCGACAAAATGTATTCCACAACTCATTCTTGATGCTGCTGACCAGACTATCTATAACCCGTTGTCAGACCCCGATAAGCAAACCGTGCATGCGAGCCTGTGGGCTGGCACATCGGAATGTGATGCAGCTAACCGCGTTTTTGTTTGGGAGGTCTACCGGCCGGACACTTCCACATGGACGGCTGTAGGCTCTGATACGACATTAGATTATGACGTGGAAGTAGCCGCCGATGGCGCAAGCTGCATGGTCAACCGCGCCTTGATGGGGGCTGAACTGCATCTGCGCTGTCGTGCTAAATACGACCCGGACGGAAACCCGGCAAACGCCACGCTGACAGATGCCTCCCCATGCAAAGTTGTGACATTCATACGGCGCATACCGAAATTTGAATACGATATAACCGGCGTACCCGTCAATATTCCTGTTGACATCATGGCAATAGCCCCGGAAGCCACCATACGCGACACTAACGGCCAGATACAAGACCCGGAAAGGGAATTGCTGCCACTGTGGTATATTGCCACTAATAAAGCCAGCGGCACACTGTCATATATCCAAATAGCCCACGGCCTCAACCCTACCATACCCACTGCTCCGATGAGTACGAACTATGGCGCGGTCATCGGTCTGGATGTCAAGGACACAGGGCCGCTGTGCGCCTTTGAGGACAGCGACGGCTCAGTATTTGAGGACGGTGACGGAAATGTGATACTTATTAAATAACCTTATAAAACTATATAATATGGCACGATACATCAAAGCAAACCCGATTGTGGCCGAGTTCCTTAATCTAAAGGCCGACCGCAACACCGTAAAGGACGGTAATTATATCCTTTGGCAAAATGACATGTTGGCTTTCGGGCCGCTTACGCGGCTGTCAGAGACATTGGATGCCATCGGAGCGATAGCACTTATGCCCCACGAAGCACGTGAGGAGCAGGACGGCATACAACTGCGTCCGCTCCCCATAGCGACCGACCCGCGTTTTGTCATGGCTGAGGCCGACAGCAAGGAAGATAACGAAAACAATACTGACGATAACGACTAAAAGCAATTACCATGAGCAGCGCAACCGCGACAAGAACTATTAAGTTCATAAGCAAGGCCGGCACATATTCCGCAGTAATCATGTGTCCTAACGGCGACATATATCAGGAATGGGAGGGCACGTTGAATGATGTTACCAACATTTACCCGGACTTTGCCGCCACTAAACCTATCCTGTATTTTGTCTGCACCAGTAGCCGTGTAGCCGAGGGTATCGCCACGCCCGACAGCATCGACTACTATTTTAACGGTACTAAAATCGCTTTTAGCGGCGACACCTCTACCGGCACGTTTGCAGGACTTTTCAAAAAGATAGCACCCAGCGGCGATAATCTTTACTACGGTTTGCAGATTGTCGGCAATATCGCCGCCGCTTCCGGCTATGCCCCTGCTGTCATCAAGATGGTAGCAAAGATTTCATACGGCACACAGAGCGACGACATACAAGCCGACTACACTATACCCATACAGCAAGCAACCGGCACCAGTTACCGCGTTACTATCGCCGCAGGTGATAACAAAAATTTTGTAATCACGGAAAAAGGGGGCAGTGTCATACTCAAAGCAATGGCGTACCAATCCGGCGCAGAGATTACCCAAAACTTAACCTATCAATGGGAAAAGATGGGCGCAAGCGGATGGGGCGTGCTGACCGGCAAGACAGCCCAAACGTTGACTGTCGCCGAGGCCGACATAGACACCTACGGCGAGTATCGCGTTACTGTTTTCCGAGACGGTGCCGAGATAGGCAAGGACATACAGGGCGTAATGGACGCGAGCGACCCATACGACATCGACCCCCACCCCACTCCCGAAGATGAAACCATCACAGAAGACACCAACGGAAACGGAGAGGTCACTTATACCCCCGTAGTGGTCAAGCGAGGTACAAACACAAAGGCACTTAACACACTTTTCTACTTCGTGATAAAAGATGCCGCCGGGGTATATCTAAATTCCCAATCAGACCGGGAAACAGCAAAAGCATCATGCACCGTTACACGTGCGCATTGCGTGGCTGGAGGAGGCGACGTATCGATTACCATCACGGCTCAAGACTGATTGTTATGGGTGTCAATGTAACAAGAGTCGTAAAATATATCCGCAAAGGCAGTCCCGGGGAAAAAGGAGAACCGGGGGCAGTCCTCCGCGGCCCGCAGGCATGGAGCGATTGCGTCACAGGCTACGATTTCCAATGCGGAGGCGAGGGCGAATCGTGGAAAGATGTGGTGGTGTATCAGAGCTACTACTATGAATGCGTGAAAAGCCATTCCAAGTCATCCACGAATTACCCCGGAAGCCCTGCCGACCAGACAAACAAATACTGGAAGCTGGGCACGGAGATTGATTTGGTGGCGACAAAGATACTGCTGGCTTCCTATGCGCTGGTAAAAAATTTAGGCGTTGAGTGCATCGACATGCGCGATGCTGACGGCAATATCATATTTCAGGCCAAAGACGGCAATGTGACTTGCAAAACAGGCACGTTTGACGGCATCACAGTGCGCAATGCTCTGATTGAAAGCGGAAAGATTGCCGGTTTTACAATATCAGGCAATGGACTCAGCAACAGCCCTTTCAACAACGATGCTGATATTGTTTTCCGTAACGATACGCAGCAGACATTTGCCGGGATAGGAGGTGCTATGGGTGCGGCTACTCCGACATTCGCGCATGTTGCGAGGTTTGAAAACAAAAACGCAAATCCCGTGGGCTTGACAGGACAGAAACGCAATACCGCCGTGGTCATGCGTGCGCAGAATGCCGACTATAACCATGCCTTTATCGGTTCAGGCAACGGAACATTAGACGGATGGATAGCCGGTCACAAGTTCAGCAAACTCGCATTGCCTACCAACACCGCGAGTATGGCTGGCATAACCTTAGCTGATAACAATGTATGGGTTGTCAATGCCGAATCTACAAACATTGCATCAAACCCGGGGCGTGTGGCTCTGCCGCGGCTTTCGTCGGTGCAGATAGCATTGGGTATCGGTAGTGATGATGCTTTTTGTCTGCCTATGACGATAATGGCTGACATAGGCTCCGGTGATTTCTTCATCTGTGGCCGCAATAGCGAGATTTATGCGGGGAGCCAGCCTTTTAACGATGTGCAGAGACCTGTGATATTCCAAAGTGCCACATATTCTGACAGCATAGCTATGAGTGCCGGGAAGTATGTGAGCTTCCTGCTGATTTATGACCCTGCGCAGACAGCGACAACAGCCTATCCCAATAGTTATCCTCTGCAATACACGGCAAGACTGATTGATTAACAACTTAAACATAGAATTAATTATGGCAATAAAGAAAACAAAAAAACTGAGCGCACAGACTGTAACCACTTCCGTAGGAGCAGGCGAAAAGTTTGCAAAAGTTGATGCAAACGGCAAAGTTACCCTGATAGATTTGGAGAGTCTGAAAAACAGCCTGTTAGGCGGCCTAAATCTTAACTGCATGATGGATGGGGTTTTTATTATGACCCATCGCAAGGCAGACAATCAGCCACAGGCAATCAAACCACACCTATGGCCAGCTTTACAAAGCAACGGGGAAACCGCCGATGGAGTGGTGCTTATGGAAGGCGGAAAGATACTCGTAGTCGCCCCGACTGATGCCAGCCTCCCTTGGAGTTCCGCGGATGTCGTCGGTGGAGGAGTCGCTACGACCGACCGCGAAATATCTATCAATGACTGGAATGGCAAAGCGAACACGGCATCTATCGTAGCAGCCAGCACGTCCACAGCTGTCACAAACACAAATGCCTATGCGGCTGGATTCTGCAACCTGTATGCTCGCCAAAATGCTAACGGACAAGGTATGACCGCCGGCAAATGGTGGCTTCCGTCCGTCGGTGAGTTGATGATGATAAATGCAAATCTTAACAAGTTGAATTATTGTCTCAGTCTGATAGCCGGTGCTACGCAAATAAACGGCGGAGGCTACTGGACAAGCACCGAAACGAACTCATCAACGGCCTGGTACCTATATGTCGGCGACGGCGGCCTCACATCTTTGACTCCTAAAACCTCGTTAGGCAAGGTGCGCCCAGTCTCAACATTCATTGGATGATGGTGGGCAAGATGGCGTTATGATGGCGCGACCATGCGCATACAGATGGGCGCGAACAACCTCGCGAAATTGAGCGAGGACGAGATAGCCGTGGCAACCACCAAAAACTACACAGTATCATAAAAACCTAATACAGACATAAAATCATGCAACAGACAACAACAGCAAACGGCATGCGCAAACTCACAGCAGCCGACGGACACCGCATCGTATATCTCGGCGACCTCTCTACGGCCACCACGACGGCCTATCTGGGGCAGGGGGACTCGCCCGACAACTACACCGAAGTCACCGAGGCCGAGGTGGAGGCATGGGAACAGGAGCAGCGCAGACTGGCACAGGAGGCCGAGGAACAGGCCGCGAACGGCGGCACGGCCACCGGGGAGGGCGCGGAGTGAGCCTTTCATGCGGCGACGCGCTGACCGACAGCATAGCATTAACACCATTCATACCATATTTTATGAGGAAAATCAACAACATCGTCATCCACTGCACCGCCGGGGCGCAGACGCAGAGCGCGGACGACATAGTACGCTACCACCGCACCCAGCTCGGGTGGAAAGCCCCGGGATACCACTACATAGTGGAACGTGACGGACACACCGTATGCACCCTCGCGGAGGACAGGATAAGCAACGGGGTGAGAGGCCACAACGGAGACAGCATAAACATAGCATACGTGGGCGGCATAGACGGCAAGGGGCGCGGCACAGACAACCGCACACCGCAGCAGAAGGAAGCCCTCGTGCGTCTGCTGCGCGAGCTGCGCACACGCTACCCCCGTGCCCGCATCCTCGGCCACCGCGACATCGCGTCCAAGGACACCAACCACAACGGCATAATAGACCCCTGGGAGCGCGTCAAGGAGTGCCCCTGCTTCGATGCTATACCCGAATACAGAAATATATGAACCGCACAAATATGAAAAAAAGAGAAGGTGATACGGAAGGTTGAACACGGCAAAACAATTACGGGATTGATAGCAGCCATAGCCATCGCGTTGCTGCTGCTGGGCGGTTGCACACCCACGCGCTATGTTCCTGTGGAGAGCGTGCGCACGGAGTATGTCGGGGAAAACAGCGCGGAGCTGCTTAACGTGATAAACTCGCTTAACGAACGGCTCGCCGTCAAGGAGCGTCAGACGGACTCGCTGATGCACAGCCGTAACGAGCGGCTTGTACTCAGCGACAGGGGAGACACCCTGCGGCACGACACGGAGCTTACGATCTACCGAGCGTCACACCGCGAAAAGGAGCTGGAGAGGCTCGTGGAGTCGCAGCGCGACAGCATCCGCGAGCTGACCGAACAGCTGGAATCGGTCAAGTCCGACACTATCCGTGTCCCTTACCCCGTGGAGAAGCAGCTGTCACGATGGGAGCAGACCAAAATGGACTTCGGGGGCTTCGCTCTGGGCGGCGTGGCTGTGGTGCTATGTATCGCAGTTGTGTGGCTGATCCGTAAAATCAGACGATAACTACATGCAATGGAAACGTGGCAAACACTAATACTCGGCCTGCTCGGCTTTGGCTTCATCGGTGACATCATCCTTCATTTTGTCCTGCCGAGCCGCAAACGCAAGGACATCGCCGAGAGCGAACATGCACAGCATGACGCGGACAAGGCTGAGGTCGAGCGTCTGCACATGATGATAGATCATCAGCAGAAGTCTCTTGACCGCTATCTCGACATAGAGAAAGACAACGCGGAGCGCATAGCCGAACTCAACAAGGTCGCCAACGATAAGACAGACCAGATACGTAGGCTCACAGAGCAGGTCATTGCCTCCGAGCACGGGCGTAACGCCGACAAGGAGGAGATTGCGAAGCTGACGAAAGAGAACGGCGATTTGCGTGTTGAAAACGAATATCTCAAGATGTGGGTATGCCAGCGCACCGACTGCCAAGACCCGCGAGGCGGCAGACCTCCGAGGGAGAAGCTGAAAGGCTTGAAATACGCACCTCCTGCGAGGGCAGTTAAAGAATAGCCCCCGCAACCTCTGAGCCGCCTAAACGCAAAAATCCCCGACCGCTCCGTGTGATTGGAACAGCCGGGGATTGCTCTATTCTGCTTTGGGAATAAATCTCAAATCGTGGCAGTGTTTGATGTGGTAGGCCTCGGCAATGTAGGATTCAACGCGGCAACCACGACTTTCTTGCCACCCCTCGCAGAAGTAGATAGCATCGCAGAGCAGCAGCTTCTCGATGTCGCGCCCCATGTAGTAGGCATACTTTTCCCGCTCAGACCATTCGGGTGGCGCAAGGGGAGTCTCGAAAGGGTTGACGGGTTCGTGTCCGAGCGTCCTAATCTTTTCGGCTGTTTGTGCTGCTAAGATTTGCTGGGTGGCGAGGTCTAATCCCGATATTGGGATGCTAATGTATATACGCATTAGTCAAATAGTGATTTTTGGATAGGTTCTTTTATTTCGTTCTCCGGTTGTCCGGGGATAAATAGTGTCCGAGCGAGGTGGTAGACGCACTGAGGCACGATTCCGTTGCCTGCTTGTTTGTAAATTTGAGTCTTTGGCATTTTCTTAACCTTGACGGTGCCGTCTTTAAGTGTTGTATGAATCTCGGCGTTCATTATGCGGTCGATTGTCTGCTCCCGCAGCCCCATAATGCGCAAAGCCTCCTTTTCGCTCATCTTGCGCACTCTTATGCGCCGCGAGAAGTATTCGAGCAACTGCTCCTTTGTGGGGTGTTCGTGGTAGGTTAATTCCATATTGTCGTTGTTTTGAAGTTCTAAAATCCAATTGTCCGTTGTGAACGTGGTAATCGTGTTAGAGTAGCCGCCCAGCATCAGCGAGTAGCCTTTGACGAGCTGGTACGGCACTCCGATGTCGTTCTTGTATTGTCGGCGTATGAGTTTGCCCTGCTCGCTACGGCGTTTTGCAACTATATATCGTTTCTCCATACCATTATAAGATTGCTCATTGCCGATGTGTCGAGCGTGTTCGCGCATCCGTCGGGCCTCGGTGTGAGGAACATCTTGCGCCACATCGTGCCGTCCGTAGGCTTCTCTATCCTTGTCGCATCCTTGCGTATAAGCTGCAACACGGCAGGGAGCCTGATTCCGCTGGCGGCTATCGCCCTATAATACGGCGTGTCTAAGAGCGGTGTAAATTCTTTCATCGGCTATCAATAGTTTAATATGGTCGGGTCGTGAACGTATCGTCGGTGCAACACCAATCGGAAGATATATCATCATTTCAGAGCATCCGGCATTACCCTTACCGGGGTCGAACGCCCTCACATGGTCGCCGAGCCATTTATAACTGCGTCTTTGCAAGCGCGGAATAGATTCTATCATCAGTTATCAGAAGTTTCGGGCAATGAGCCACGGTGATTGTCGGACTGACCGCATGGGGGGGGGTAAATCTGCATCTCGCTTATCCCTCTGAGGTCGGGAGTATTAGATTGAAACGCCCGTATATGTCCGTCAGGCATCAGCTTGAACTTTATCGCTTCGGCTCTATCCATAATATTCTTGTCAGTCTGTTTCGGGAGCATCCTGAGACAACGCACGGCCACAACGCGACAACGTGGTAGTTTGCGAGATTGCCCTTGCTGTCGTGGGACTGCCCGATGATATATCTTTTGGGATTATCCATACAAGCAGGTTGTTTGCGCTCCACGCGGAGGAGTTGACAGTGGGAGCATATTTGAAGTATGCCCCCCCGGGGAAATATCCGTGCGGTATCTTGTAGATGAACTTCATCATATCTCTGCTATCCATGTTTCGCGGTTTGTAAATCTGTTGGCACTATTATAAAAACTCCCATCTAAAACCATGATACAACTTAGCCTTTCCATTACAAACTCTACATATAACCCTATGGTCTAATCCAGTTTGTCTACCCGCCTCCCCAATGGAATAGTAAGTAGCAACCAATTCTCCATCCTTGGTTATTTGGGCAACCGCCTTACCTCGTGTTTTAGCCATTCTTTCGGTTCTTGAGCCATATTGGATGTTATATACCCTATCGCACCATTCAAGATTTTCAACTCGGTTGTTCGCTACGATTTCATCCTTGTGATTTATTTCAGCGTAATTATTA
>NFZD01011614.1_pt1 | contig 18112 bp, 24 predicted proteins | sample 1095381 | NCBI WGS metagenome assembly NFZD01 (sample SAMN03609891, study PRJNA323583) | gut metagenome | isolation source: feces | host: Rattus norvegicus | place: Denmark: Riget | collected 2013 | reverse complement strand
GCTCTTCCTAATGGTTGTGTAGATGATATTTGTGAGCATCTGAAAATTGAAGGTGTAGAAATGCCTCGTTCATATGGCAAATATGATTCTGTATCATTTACTGCTAAATTACCCGAATCCACAGAAGCTATCATCCGCCAAGCTTACGTATTAACTAAAGCTGATGGTGACAAACCTGTTGATTCTGTATGGGTATGGACTGGTGTTCGCTATGAGGAAGTTTCTGATGGTCCTGCACCTGAACCCAATCCTGAAGATGCTTCAACTATTCCTGACTCTCCTGTTAAGGAAGAAGTTACAACTCCTCAAGGTTCAGCTTCCACTCCCACGACTCAAATGTGGGACAAAGCAGTTAAAAATACTTCTGTAACCGCAACTGCACAAAATGAAGTTTCTATTGTAAATTGCACCGTTGATTCTGGCGTAATCAATGCAACTGTAGCTTAATGAAAGTGAGGATTAGAAACATGGCTAAAAAAGGAATTTTTATTAATAACTTAAAAACCCATTCCGATCTTTCTGCTCAAGAATTCCGTAAGAAATTCAAAAACGCTCAGTTATCTTTAAATACATCTGCTGATGTAGTTATTAAAGATTCTACTTTTGATCAGAATGGTTACAATTGTTTAGAAATTGGTTTGGATGAAAAGAATACTCCACCTAAAAATGTTACAATTACTAACTGTCATTTTAAATCAGAGTTAACCAATAATGCTATTTTGATTTTTGGTACACAGGATAATGCTGTAATCACCATTAAAGATTGCACCTTCAATAAGATTTCTAACTTACTACGTTTATCAAATCGTACCAATGCAAGAAATGTAACTGTTAATATTGAAAATTGCTCTGTTGAACAATGGGAGACTGATCCCACTTGGGCAGGTTTCTTATTATTTGAAGATCATGTATCTAAAAATATGGAAGAGTTCAATCAACAAAAGCGTTTCGATCCCACAAAATTAACTATTAATGTAGTTAATTTAACACATAAGGGTGAACATATTTTACCGTCTGATTTAGCATCAGTAACTAATACCAAAAAACTTGATCAACTTATTATGATGGTAGTTGATAAAGCTGATAGTGCTTTCCCTCCATATTCTAAAGACATTTTCCCAACCATCAACTTTAAATAAATAATCAAAATAAGATAGAATGATTTTTCATTCTATCTTATTTTTCCGTAAAGTCAATTCTTTTAAATATATATTATTATAGTGAATGGAAATAAGAATAATAATCCATTCATAAATATTTATTTAAAGTGAGGTAAATGATTATGAAAAAAATTAATTGGACAAATATGTTAATGTTCTGGACACTCGGTATAGTGTTCGGAGTTTTGTTCCCAGTCTATAGTATAATTTGTAATTATACTATAAATACAATAGAATGTCTAGCAATATTGCTAGGTATTACTTATTGGATAAGGGTTTTTGTTAAAGCCCTCTAAAAAATAAAAGGTCTTAATTGACCTTTTATTTTTTTCCGTTTTTTTAATTTTTATTAGTATATATTCTTATTATGTAATCAAATTAAGAAGACTTAAAATTCATTAAAAAAATATTATACGTGTCGAAGTCTTCACTTGATTGCAGAAAAGGAGAATTTAAAATGAATATTAAAGAAACTGTGAAAATCTATAAGATGATAATGAAATCCAATACTAGTATCATTGATCATGATGATACTGGATTAGAAATTGAAAAAACACAAGCAGATTATGACACATTTGCTGTGTTCCGTATTCTTGGTAAGTCTTATACCTTTAATGAAAATGAACGAGAGAAACTCGTTCATTTTGGTGGTTTATTGAAAATCAACACCGAAGGTATTTTGAATGGAGACTTTTTCGTTGTACCCTTAAAAGAGGGTATGACTAGTTTTAAATACCTTAAAGTCAAAGATAGTGAAACTTTAGAAATTGGCGATGAAATTTTCAAGTTACCAACTTCAATTTTAAAAGCGGAAAATAAATCCGCATGGATGGATTACCCATGTGCAATCTTCCAAACCGCTTTCGACATGATTGGTATGTTTAATGTGGTGTGTGAGGCTGGATTTAATGCTTCCATTAATGAAAATAATAAGCTTAAAACACTTGTCGATTTCTTCGAGATAATGAAAAAAAATCGTATTAAACTTGGTAATACGATTGTAAATAATGTATTTCTCGAACTCGGTAAGACTAAATTCGATGCTCTTAAAGAAGAATATAATGTCACTAAAGATGTGACTGCTTGGTTAGTGAGTGAATACAAAAAACTTAATAAAGAAATCATCAATAAAATGAAAGAGAAAAATCCTAAAAGAGTAACTTTCAATATCGATGAAAAGAACTTTAAGAAATTTGGAGATGAAATTGGAAATAAAATTATTCCCGATTATTTCATTTTCAAGTTTCTTGAAATCTATTCTCAACTTGACAAGGTTGAGAATGATGTACAAACATTCATTAAGAATGAAGTGCATAAAGAACGCATCTGGTCTGAATATCTTGAAGGTATTCCTGGATGTGGCGAATTGTCTGCAGCATATTTAATTGCTACCCTCAATCCATACAAGGCTAGACATGCATCTAGTTATGTACGTTATTGTGGTTTGGATGTTCGTCCAGATCCTAAAAATGAAGGAAAATATACTGGAACCAATAAGACATTTACTCGTCCTAGTGTATATATCAATTCTGCAGGCGAAGCAGATGTTTGTGAGACTCTTGGATATAATCCACTTATTAAATCTCGTATTATTGGTATTTTGGTTCCTTGCTTCTTAAAAGCAAGAAATTCTGCATATGCAGCAATATACTACAACACCAAATATTATTATGCAAATCGTCCAGATTTGAAAGAACTATTTGAATCTGGTAAAACTGGACGTAGTGCACATAAAATGGCAATGCGTAAAGTAGCATCTATGTTCATTGAAGATTATTGGATTGCTGATCGCAGACTACATGGTCTTCCTCTGAACAATGGTAGATATGCTGAAGCAAAACTTGGTATTATCCATAATTATAATCGCCCAACACTAGAAAACCCTAATCCTGAAGTTATTCGTATAGATAAATAAATCAGGGTGTAAAAAATCATGGAAGAGATTGATTTCTCTTCCATGATTTTATTTTTTCTTTAAATCTTCTTTATCTTTTTTATTAGATTTTAATATAGTATCTATTCCAAATATTTTAAGTACAATTTTATGCAAATCTTCAGCCAATTCAGCCATACTTCTAATAGAAGAGCATTTATTGAAGATTTCATAACCAATTACACCACAAAATACATTTATTACTGTGGTAAATGTTGTACCAAGTGATGAAAAATATTTATTCTGGATTACTAAATAAATCAATCCACCTATTATTGTACCGATAACCATTTTATGAAATCTAGTACTTTTTTGTTTACCTTGGTAAATTGCTAAAGATTCTTGAAGAAATGACCCCGAAAATGCAAAAAACATCGTCCCTAAAATATAGTTAATATGTTGCAACACCTCGGTATCCAGAATGAATAATTTTTCCAAAGTATATCACATCCATTCTGGTATAATCATTCATTGTTCTTATTTGTCAAATATCTAGTAAATAAAAGAATTATAATAATGAATAAGAAGTGTAATAATACTGACTTGATTGAAGAGAAGTACATACTTCCTAATTCTTCATTCATTCTTCCAATACTATCTTGCTCAAGTTTTGTTAAATTTGCTATTCTATCATTATGATAATTCTTAATTGTATCATAAATAGAAATATATGAAATTACAATAATTTTATGGTTACTGTTTTTATTACCATCCCTATCAAAATCAGGTATATTGAAAATGTCACCTGTTTTAGTTATATAATAGGGGTTAATTATTAAGTAACCAGATAAACCTTCTAATCCTTCTTTTAAATAAAGTTCTTTTAATTTACTAAGAGAAGATGTGGATAACATCATATGATTCTCTGCACCAGATAATGGTGGTGTAGGTTCAATAAAGATAAATCCATCATTATAATGCTTAATAGATTTAAAAGAACTTTCAGCTAATTTATAGTTATAATTCTTTAATATGAAATCTTCTAATGGTGTATCAAATCTATCTGATGAAATAATAAGATTATAAAGAATCTTATCTTCACAGTTGATAATAACACCGTTTCTACTAGAAGCTTCACCTAGTAATCCATTACTAGCAACTGTATCTACAATGATGGATGTAAATTTCTCATCACTGTAATCGTCACGTTCAAAGTTTTTCTGCAGTACACTTAGATCTGGATATGCGTTGATTATATCTTGTCTTATTATATGAGCTACTAATTTTGAATGTAATTTTCCTTCTCTATTAAGGACACCCAAAATTGATTGAAGAGTTTCCCAACGAATCTCTTGGTAAATAGCATGTAATTTTTGTTGTTTTGCAGTATATTTCTCAAATTGAATTTGATACTCTATATATTGATAACCACAAGAAATACACAATAAGAATACTACTAGGAAAGAAAAGACTCTATTAGGATAAAATTCTTTTCCAAATAATTTAATCATTTTCTCTCCATTGGGTCTATACTTCTTTCTTCAATGATAGGGGTATCTTTTGATACTTCATCATCTGGATGTAAGTATGGATCTTTCTCATGTGCAATATTTTTTTGAAGTTTTCTAATTGCTGCAACTTCCAAATCAATGATTACACCAATAATACAAGTTGGAACAGGAATAGCTCTCCAGATAAATAAATCTTTAACTGTATTAACAGCTAGTCTCTTTTTCTCTTTATTACTCATATTATCAGCCAATTCATCTAATTCGTAAATAACAGAATTAACTGCTGATTGAATAGTCTCATTAGTAGCTTTACAATATACCATAAAAATAATCCATTTTATAATATAAAGAATAACTAGCCCAATTAAAACAATTCCAATCAAAGTAAATAACATATCAAAGACACGCATAAAGTCATTGACAATACCTGAATCAGTATGTTCTGCAATCATCCTAAATAAGGCATCCAAAATATTGTAGCCTCCTTTTAATGAAATTTGAATTATAAGATTGTGGAAAATTAGAGCGTAATTAACCATTAAATTAAATATATATTATTCTAATAACATCTGAAGAATAAAGATTCGATGTGTAAATTTATAAGAAAGGATGTGTTACCATGATTAAATTAAAGATTGGTAAAAGCCAGGAACTTCTATGTTCAGAATTTAAAAGGAGATTAGAATATATTCTATCTCCCAACTCTTTTGCTTTTCAGAAGAATATTAGAGAAATGCTTAAAAAAATAATGGTGGAATTTATGGATACTTCTGAAATGAAGTATAAAATACATATTCTACCAAAAGAAATTGGTTTGGCATTATCAAAAAATCATGTAAAAATTTTCAATCTTGAAAATAGTTACATTGGTCTTTGTAAAGCTAAGCCGACTTTCAAATGTTTTGAAGATAGTAACAGTAATATCATACTACCTAAAAAAGAAATGCTGTTTTATGCTTTCTTTGGTTCTGGTGTAACGGTATTTGTTTTATGTGATGAATGTACCATGGTTATGGATTTTGATAATCCATGGAATCTGAATAAATACTTTAAAGTTAAAGAATTCAGACATAAGGAGCAAATTTAAATGATTATCTTTTTAATAATTGCATTGATTACTTATTGTAATCTTCCAGAAAAATATAAAATGGAATTGAAACATATTTTGGCTACTTCTGTTGATTGGAAATTGGTTAAAGTGGTTGTGTTTATTTTAGTTTCTATTATGAAACAAATTTCTACATTTACATTTAAATTCAGTTTAAACTTTTTAGAGGCTATCTATAGTAAATTGAAAGGGGTTATGAAATAAATGAAGAGATTTGATTATTATATGCAAGAAATAGCATCATCAGATATCATTGGAAACTTAATCATCTATAAAAAGAACAAAGTTTCTATGGTACCGGCTAAAACAACAAATGATAAGCATATTATCTTCATGGATAATGAAATGCCAATCATAAAATTGCAATTGTCAAACGATATCATCGAAGTAAAAATAAATAAAAATATAGTCTTTAAGTTAAAAATGGATAGACTTAAAAACAAAATTAAGTTATCTAAAGACCAAATTATTAAACGTAATAAAAAATCCATAAATGTAAACTATCAATATTTCACGATTGAATCTAGTTGGTTAAATCTCAGCTTCAATGATAGTAATTTATTGAAAGTCTTAGACAAGGTGTTTAAAAAATCTAAGATATATGATTATCTTGATAATAAAATCGAGAAATCATATAAAAAATACAGATTTGAAGTCAAAGAAAAAACAGAGGATAAGAAAACAACGGCAGTTGCTGAATAATGCCTGGGTAGTACACATTAAGGAGGAAAAATATGCATACCTTTAAACTTGCTAAAGAAACATTTAACCTTTTAACAAAACGTATTTGTAAAAAAGGTCAGAAAATTGATATTGCTAAAGAAAATGCTGAAGAATGTCGTCATGTCATTCATTTACTAAATGATGAAGGATATATCTATTTATTCGATAAAGGATATTCGTATAAAGAAATAAACCTAAAAAGTGAAGGTAATGACATAGTTCTCACATATTGCTATAATAAGGATAAAATCTTTTTAAAAGCTATTGAAATCACTGGGATGAATGAGATGAAATTAGTAATCAATGAAGATGCAAAAGCATATCATTTTATTACAGATTTCGTTAATGATGAACTTGATAATATTTTAAAGGGTTTAACTAATATTATCTCTGAAAATGACTTCGATTCTTTATTAAATAAAACCAAATCATTGTACAGAGAAGAAATCCGCGAAGATATTATTACCGAGGACAATGAAGAGGAAGAGGAAAAAGAAATGGAAAATTATGAAGTAGTTAAATTAAACCCTGATTTTGATACTATGCAAGAGCAAATTAATTCTTCAATTACTCTAAATGAAGAAAACAAAAACGATGATGAATATTTGTTAGATGTGGAGTTTGATGAAAAATCTGCTATCACATTTATAAAAAAATTCGTCACTGTTAAAGGTGAGGAAAAGGAGAAAGATTCGAAAATTACCATAGACATAAATAAAGCTGGTCAAAAATATAATAATGGCTTAATGTTTGATTTGGATTGGTATAAGATGCATATTGATAATGTGATGATGTTCTGCGATCAAGTTAAGTTCAATATCGGCAGTTTAAAAATTAAGTTATTCAAGGATAAGAGTTTTTATAATATCAAATTAATTAACGGCAAAAAGGAAATTAGTTTGAAAATCAAAGACACTAAAGGTATCAATAAAGTAAGACTCTTCTCTATTAAAGATTGTAATAATAGAAAGATGGTTAAATTTGTAATGAGCACTCTACAATTGGTTGGTGTCATTATTAAATAAAAGGAGTGAAAATAAATGATATTATATTATCACATGGCTCTAGTATTCATGAGTCTATATTTGGTAATAGATATCTTCGGTCTCTTTAAAGACTGTTTCACTGATAAGGGATTTGTGAAGGCTTTCAGTATCTATCTGAAGCCTTCTTTCCAACTATCTATTATCATAACACTGCTGTCTATCCCGTGCGTGCTCTTTATAGAAGATCCTTTATTATTAGCTATATTTTATGCCCCTATGGCTACTTGTATAATGATGGGTAGTCTGATCATATTTTCACTTTCTTTAATGCGAGAAAGATATGCAAAAACATATTTCAAACCCGAATTATATGAAGATAAGAAAGATGAATTTTACAGCTATCTTAGAACTCATATTGGATTTGGAACATTTATGATTTGCTTATCGTTGTGGATATTGATCCAATCTAGCATTAATTATTATTTCTAATAAAAATAAATGGTTAAGAATTCCTATTCTTAACCATTTATTTTTTTACATAAATCTAGAGGTGATAATATTGGCAATCGTAAAAGTAAGTAATGAAAAAACAATAACAGAATTCCCATATACTATAAATCCTTCTAATTTAGAAAAAAGACAAATGGATTATTCTGTTAATGAAAATGGCTTAATAACACAACAACTTACAATAGTTTCATACCCTGGAACACAGAAAATATCTTTCCCTATCGATTTCCCAAATACATGTAACTCTGTGTTTATTAAAGATGATATTGACCCAGAAATAAAAAGAAATATTGGTTTTTGTAATATAACTAAGTCATCATTTGAAATGGTAACTAGACCAAACAAATATGAATCTATAGGAATAAAAATTTACGCTACAGGATATTAATGAATAGAGTTGCAAGTCTGTTTAGTGTATTCCTTTTACACAACATCCTTTACAAAAGATTAAATCTAATCTTAGTAAAGGATGTGTTTTTTATTTATGCAATATTTATTTTATGTAGTTGCTGAAATCTTAGCAAATATTATTGCGTATATTACAAATCCACTTATTTGTTTTTTTGCCAACGAAGTTGGACAATTGCCAAAATGTTTTAGATACTGGCAAACTTATGATAATCCATTGGATGTAGAATGGATGATTACTGAAAAAATCGTTCCTAAAATCTTTAGATATAATTTCCGTTCTCATTATAATTATTATTATGAGATTAAAGGTAATGGATATTGTATACCTGGATATGTAGAATTAATAAATCCTAATTTTACAATCAAAGAACGTATTCAACGATATTTCTGTCGTTTAGCGTGGATGTATCGTAATACTGCTTATGGATTCTCATATGAAGTATTATCAAAAGCTCCTTATATTTATAATATTGAAATTTTAAAATCATATTATAATAATAAAGAAGATCAATTAATCGTTTCGCATGACAAAACAACTAATTGGTGGAATAAAACATTTAAACTATATTACACTAAACCTTGGTGTAAATATTTCTATTTAAGAGTGTATCTTGGATGGAAATTAACTAATGATACTTTAACAGACAGAAATACTAGAGATCGTTCTATGTTGGCATTTTTTATTAACCCATTTAGAACTCGAAAAATTCACTAAAAAATATACCTAGTACATTCTCTCATATGTACTAGGTATATTTTAAGGCTTTCGTATTGTTGTTTCGGTTTCAGATAGATTTTCATAAAAAGTTCGAAATCCATTGCTGAACATTTTCTAATCATCCGCCTTTATTTTTATGTTTCCTATAATTTTATATAAATAAATCAACTTATATTTTAAAGATATATTATTATCTTGAACTAAGTTGAAACTATTTTCAACTTAATATTTTATTTAATTTTAAGGAGGATAATATTATGGTACCGAATTATCAACCCAGAACTTTTTCCAAGGAGAGTGCAGATGTTATGTCTGCTGTATGCAAAAACACTTTAGATCGTCTGAAAGCTGAAGCAGGTATCGATATTCAAGAACCTGAAGTAGCATTTACAGTTTCTACTGTATTTATGGAAGAAGCTCTTCGTTACTTGGCTGAAAAAGCTCATCATAACAATGGTGAAGCAAAAGTAGAAATCTATAAACTGATGACCTTAGGTGTAGACCTGAGAGAATCTGATACTGCAGAAAAAGACGGTAACTTTACTGTTATTATGGTTCCTGGTCCTGCAGCAAAAGAAATTGTTAAAGATGATGGTTCTACTGAATCTAAATAATTAACTTTAGCAATTTATAAACGGATTAAGGTTTTCCCTTAATCCGTTTAATTTTTTAATTATCCCGAGGTGAATAAGATGAAAAAATTCATTCATACGTTTGAGAATAAAATGGAAAAGGATTTAAATATTCCTTTGATTAAACGTCAGAGTGAAGAAGACCTTGTTACATGCGTTGTCGATATATTCAAATCTCTAGAAGTAACTAGATATATAACTTTCGTTGATTATGAAGTTATTAATGATGAATCTAAAATAGATGCGTCTAAATATATTACTACTAGAAAGAAAATTAAAAAGAAAGATGCAAATATTAAGCATCAATATATTCATCCTGATAGATGTATTGAAGTTGTATTAACTTTCAAAATTCATGTAAAAGATGAATCTATGATTGTTAAAAAATCTATTCTTATTCCTAAGATAGATGAAGATTCTTATTACACAATTAGAGGTAAAAGATATTTCTTATTGTATCAATTAGTAGATAATTCTACTTATACATCTAGAAATGGTCTTACTCTTAAATCTCTTATGCCTATCTGTGTTAATAAGAATATGGATATCTTAACAGATGTCGAAGGTAATAAATATAATATTCCTTATTATTATATCAACGTATTTAAACGTGAGATTGAAACTTTCTTATTCTATTTCTGTAAAGTTGGTTTCTGGAAAACTTTAAAATTCTTTGCAGTTAAAGATTTATTCAGAATCGTTGCAGGAAAGTTAGAAAAGAATGATGATGAATATTATTACTTTGGGTTAAATAAGAATTTGACTCTTGGAGTAAGAAAATATTTCTTTGATAAATATCTTTACGTTCAATCAATGGCTCTTATGGTTAAAAGATGTGTAAATAATAAAACTACTCTCGAAAATCTTGAATCTGAATATTATTGGACTCAAAGACTGGGTTCTTTATATACAACAACACCTTATAAGTTATACGATTCTGGTAAATCAACTGTAGCATTCTTTGAAAGACTTTTAGATATTACAACTCAAAAGAATCTGAAACTTTCTAAGATCAATAAACTTTCTGTATATTCCGTAGTAAAATGGATGGTTCAGAATTATATTGAGTTAAAGAAGAAAGATAATTTAGACTTAAATAATAAACGTTTACGTTTATATGAATATATTGCAGCTATCTTATCTAAGAGACTTGGCGAATCTATCAACCGTATTTTAACTTTGGGTAATAAGATTAAAATGAAACAGGTTAGAGATATCTTTAAATTCCCTGGAACTATTATTCTTCAACTTCTTCATTCTAATTCATTGCTTAAATATGATGATCGTGTAAATGATTTAGATGCTTTCTCTGCATTGAGATATTCTGTAAGAGGTCCTAATTCTTTAGGAAGTCGTAGCGACAGGAACATATCCATTAAATATAGATCTTGTCATCCAAGTTATATCGAACGTCTTGATCTTAATACATGCTCTAGTTCTAGCCCAGGTCTTACTGGTTGTGTAACTCCTTTTGCAAAAACAGATCATTTATGGTTTAATGGTGAAAAAGAAGCTGAAACCATGGAGTATGAAATTGCAAAAGCCACTGAAGATTATTTTGAAAATAATCCAGGTAAAGATCCAAATCTTAGAATTAGATTTAATGATAATTCTTCTGATGAATATTATGAAACTTTAATGAAGTTAAAAAATAATATTAAGAATTGTGAATATACTGGTAGTAAAAAAGAAGATACTGGTTTATTAACAATTAAATTTATTGAAGAAGAAGATCAATTAATCGAGCTTTAAAAAATAAAAAGAGATGAGAACCTAATCTCATCTCTTTTTTATCAAAAAGGAGTTGATTTAAATGACAAATGAGGAAAATAAACAAAACCCTGAAGAAATGGTTAGTATTGAATTAATTTGCCCTATGTATCATGAACGAATGGATTTTTTTCTACCCAATATGATATTTGATGAAGATGAATGGAAAGACAATGCTTTTATTGAGAAATATCATTTAGATGCTAGATATAGAGATTATAAGATTTTATCAGACCAAGACTATCCACCTGGATTCCCGTTAGAGAATGTAGTACATAGCCTTCCTAATAATGAATCTGTAGTTATTTCTTTAAGAGCAATGCATAGAATTGTGTGTTCCGATGTATTTAAAGATTCTATTCATTTTATGAATGACGGATTTGTAAAATGGAAAGTATTAAATTATGATAATAGTCATGGTGCTATTCTTAAATTCTTAATTCATACACATGAAATTCCTGTTAAATATGAAGCTTTTTTAAAATTCCATGAAGATAATAAAATATATAGATTACCTGTTTTCCATTTAGATTCTTTATGGAATATGGATATGATGTCAGGATTTCTTTTATATTATTTAGAATATAATACTCATAATGAACCATCATTGAAATCTATGTATATTGATAATAAAATTATAGAATACATATCCTTAATTCCAAGTATTAAAAAATAAAGAGGTGTTTTAAAATGGAAAACGAGTACAAATTATATCCAATTGGTTTTGGTTCTGGATTGAATGGAGATTTCAGAATTAATTCATGGTATATGAAAATTGCTGATAGGTTATATCTATTCGACTGCCCATATTCAACCGTTAGTTATTTTGCTTCAAAAGAAGGTAAAAAGATTCTAACAGGTATTAAACGAGTGGTTGTATTTATTAGTCATTTACATGAAGAAATTTGTGGTGGCATCTCTAATTTATCTTGGTTAATTGGTAGAAAATATAAAAAAGAAATCTGGGTATTTGTACATACTAAGATTGCTATGGCTTTTACTAATTACCTTGAAATTACTCAATGTGATTTAGTAAATATCACTGTTACACAAGGTGATTACTATCAGGATGAAGAAGTGCAAGTTTTATGTCGTCCTTCACAACATAATGGAATTACAGCATTTTCTTTCGTCGTTTATGGTAAATATAAATTTATCGAAGGTGATGGAGAAAACTGGTGTATCTACTATTCTGGAGATAATAAAAATTTCATGGATGAAGTAATGGTAGAATCTTTCTTGAAAGATCCTGAATCTAAACTTATTTATCATGAAATTACTTTTAATGCTAATAACGATGAGCATTGTTATAAAGATAAAATTATTAAAGTTATTCCTAAATCTTTAAGAAAATATATTACTCCAATTAATTTAGATTTAAAAGGTGATATTAAGCGTTGTTCATCTCTAGGCTTCAATATTCCAGAGGAGTTTATTCAATAGACACCAACAATACCATATCTCGTTTTGAGATATGGTATTTCTTTTTTTATAAGGAGGGATGATAGATGATTTCTGAAGAAGAAATTTATAAACGATTAGTTATCGCTAAAATAATCATTGTAGTATTTTTAGGTACTGGAATGTATATATTATTAAATCAATAAAATATGGATAAGTAAAATAACTTATCCATATTTTTTTATCTATTAATCACCATCATATTCATATAAACCTTTTAAAATATCGCTAACTTCTATAACGAATGTTTTAAAGCAATATAAGTTAGATTCTTGGAATTCTTTAATTTTCATAACTAGAATACCTAAATATATTGAACAAGTTTTAAGATGTTTTGTAATATATTTTGCGTCTTTAGGATTGGATTTTTTTAGTTCGATATTGAGTCTTTTTAAGATATCCTTAATCTGAATTTCAGTATCTTTAACATCTGCAGCTTCTTTTTCAGCAATGTATTTCCAGTCATATCCAGCTGTTTTATTAGCTAAATCAATTAAGGTTGAAATAGAGACTTCATTTTGAAAGTTCATTGTGATAATAACTTCTTTAAAGCCATCACCTAATAATAAACCTTTAATACGTTTATCTAATTCACCCTTTTTTGTACCATAAAGGAATGAATTGATACAAGAATCTATTCTAGTTCTATAATAATCACTAATGACATTATCCACTTCTTCATGTGTATATCCATCTCTTAAAGCGTTTATTGCAAAATTAACAGTAGCAATGCAATTATTCATAGTTGAAAAAATAGCTTCTCTTATATCTTCCCTATATTGATATCTCCAAATATGACGTTTATAAGTATAATTTTTTACATCTTTTTTACTTAATAATTCAGAACGATGAGCATTAATAAATTCCAATTTTTCATCAAATAAACCAGTCCATTTAGTAATCTTATCAGAAAAGGTTGATGACTGAGCAGATTTAACTAGCTTATTCATATGAACTGAAAAATTGCCAAAAGTTTTAATAAAAAATTCATTATTATTTAAAGCGTCTGATAAATATGCTTGATTATTATTATATAATATAGACTTTCGCATAATAATATCATCAAGATTTTTAAAATCTTTTTTAAGAGCTTCAAGAGTAATTTCTAAGTTAGAAGTATCCATCTAGTATTTAGCCCCTTTCAATTAATTAAATAGTTGTCAATATGACGTTTAACTTATTTATAACTTTTTAAATAAATGGAGGTATTTTTAATTATGGAAAATAATTTTGTTGAAATGATGGGTCAAGGTATTGGTCAGTTACGTTCCCTTGTCGAAGAAACACGTATCCATATTCTTGAACCTAAAATAATGGAACAAGGATTACAAGCATTTAATGGTGGTATTAGTTCATTTATTCAAATTATTACTAACCCCGCTGTTGTAATCTATGATGTAGATAATAAGAAACATGTAATGGTTGGTGGTGAAAAATGGAAACTTATCGACTATTTACTTCGTTTTGGTGAAAACAACATGCCTGTGTTTAAATGTACCAATCCTATGATTTTTGAAATCGATTCTTTTGTGGTGAACAAAGGTTGTATTGAAGCTGCTTTAAATGATTATGAAATCACTTATGATGAATTAATGACTATTATAATGCAAGTAAATCGTGAATTTGGTTTATGTATGACAACTCAATCTAATAGTAATAAAATTAATCATATGGTTAATATTTGTAATATCTTTGATACTGCTTATGCAAAAATGAAAGAATATTACATTACATCTCCTGAGACTCGAGCTTAAAAAACTTAATTAAATCCCTTTGAGATAAATTCTCAAAGGGATTTTTATTTGTTTAAATTTTAAAGTCAGTAATTAATTGCTCTGCACTTTTAGCATAAGCCCAAGCAATATAGAAGTAATTCATTACAGTAGCACTTGATTTTGCTAATTGACCAATTGAAAGCAATTCATCATTAAATTCAATCAAAGGTTCTAACTGTAATAAAATATTGGGAGTTCTGTATTTTACAATAAATACAGAAATTTCATTTTTCTTATAACCCATATAACGATAAGGGAAAATATAAGTTTCTTTATCTAAGAATAACCTACCAAAGTTAACAATCTTATTTTGATAACAACAATAACCAACATCCATTTTACCATTTAAAATTAAACGACGGCAACCTTCATAAATAGGTTGTACTTCTGGATGTAATACTGAAGGTCCTTCATTTTGGCAAGCATATAATTCTAAAGGATTTACAGTAGCTCTTTGATGATTGTCAAAAGATGCAATCATACCCATCATATCATAAGCATTACCTAATTGACCACCAGCTGAAGATGGATTAGTCCAAATGGATGTACCAGGAACAGGAATATTATTTGGATGCATCTTTGCAAATGGATCAGTTACATCCAAACTATTCATTTGGTTTTTTGAACCAATTTCCTTATATACATTCTGGGGAACATAGTTAGTATTAATAGGCATACCTGCTGAAGGAGTTTGAAATGAACCTTGAGTTGCAATAGGTCTGTTTTTTCTTAACATGAATAAATCACCATTCCTTTTATTTTTTTTCTCTAGTTACATTTCTGTGGATTTTAATAAAAAAATAAAGTAAAGAAAGAATAGATTTTATTTCTATTCTTTCTTTACCTTTTAATCATTTTCTCATTATACTAAAGTACATCTAATGCCATCAAATCTATAATTTGATTTAGATGATTGTAGAATAATATTACCGTCATTTACTTTAGTGATAAATGAAGGTTCAATAATAAATTTATTATCTTTATCCGATTTTAACTTTACAATGTCACCAACTTTAATTGAAGATAGTTCTGCTTCAACGAACTCTTTTTTACATTTCTTATATAATTTCATATAAAACCAAATCCCCTCGAAATTAAAATTTAAATTAATTGTTATAAAATTATTTGGTTTTATTGTCTAGGTAATTCTTCTGCAAAAATCTCATCAAATAGATTTTTAATACAATCTTCACCATAAATTTCTTTAAGAGAATCTTCTAAATCTTCAAACTCAACAGAATTATTAAATTTTTTATAAAGATAATATTCTCTCAAATTATTTAAAGATTCTAAGAATTGATTATTTGTCATTTCTTTCATTTTTTAAGCCTCCACATATCCAAACACTACATATGCCTTATCAATTGTTATTACAGGTATACCATATTTACTAGCTTTAGAAGTTTTTGAAGATACAAAATTTTCATTTCTAGTAATTACAAAATCACAATCTTTTGTAACAGAATCTGAAACTTCTATATTTTTCTTATTTAAAAAGTCTTCAAAATTCTTATTACGAATTCCTGTAAATACTACTTTCATAACTCCTTTCTTTTTCTTTTTAACTTTTACAAATTGAGAAATTTCAATAATAGTATTTCTATTTTCTCTAATACCATCTTCAATTGATTTTGCTAAATTAGGACCAATACCTTTGATGTTACATAACTTATCAAAACAATCTTCAAATACTAATTTCTCATAATCAATATGATCTAATACTTTTTCAAATACTCTTTTACTTGCCTTTGGAATACCAAGAGCACCTAGTAAGGTTGCAGGGTCTACTGTTTTTACCTTATTAATAGCTTTAATCATATTGCTTATGGATGTATCACCGAATCCGTCTATTGCTTTAATAGCTTCTCTATTCCCATCTAATACATACAAATACGCAATTGATGGAACTATACCTTTTCGATACAATGTAGCTATAGTTTCTTCACCAATTCCTCTAATATCCATCTTAGAGCAGTAATTATAAATTTTACCAATCTCTCTTGATGGACAAGATTTATTTACACAAGATAACTCAGGGTTATAATCTAACTCCTCATTACAATAAGGACAATGAGTAATTAACTCTATTGGTTTATTACCAGATTTTTTACATTTATCACTTACTGATAAATATGGAATAATATCATAAGATACTTCAACCTCATCACCAATTGCAAGATTTAAAGATTTAAATCTATCTGCAGAACCTAATGAAATAGAACGAATGGTTTTATTCTTCATAACTACAGGTTTTACTTTAGCAATGAAACTAACTTTTCCAAGTAATCCTATTTCCTGTTCTATTCCCAATAAAGTAGTTCTAGATGTCTCTGGTTTAAACTTATAAGCTCTTTCCCATTCATTAATACAATCTTTAGTATTTCTACCAAGTTCTTTTATTAAATCTTCATCAAGAACTCTAATTACAATACCATCAGCAGGATAATCTTCTTCTTTCACCTGTCTTTCTAAATCTTGAATAAGCTCTTTAATCATTTTAAGAGTTTTTCTAAAATCATATTTTGTAGAAACTGTAATTTCAGTAGATTTAACGATATCTTTAATCCAATCAAAAGCTTTATCAATTTTCTTATCAGTTGTATAAGGTAATGGATATTCTTTATTATATATATCAATCATTAATGGAACAACTGTTAAGAATTTTATTTCTTCCATAGTTGGATTTAAAGAATTTAAAATAGAAGTTGCTGCAGATCTTTCATCAATAAGTTTTTCAAACTTTTTATTATATTTCTTAAAATCATTTTTACTTACAATAGCTTCACATTTGATACCAAATTTATTATATCCTAAGATATCTGAATAATGTGATAAATCCATAAACTTAAAGAAAGAAGTTTTATCTTGACCAGTTCCTAACTCTTTATCACCTCTAGTGATTGCAGATTTAACTTTACCATCTTCTACTTCTAGGATGATAGAAAGTCCATCTAATTTTGTATACATTCCTAATTTTATAAAAGATTTATTGGGATATTTTTCATTAACAATTTGAAAAATATTCTTTAACCAAGGTTCTAAAGATTTATGATTTTTTACTCTAGAATTTCTATTCTTATCATCTTCTGTAATATAATGAACTTTCTTGATAGTTCCTTTGAGATTTGGATAAACATGATGAGCTTTATTTCCAGATGATAAATCGCCCCTAATCATCTCACCACCATTATCTAAAAATAGTTCTAGAATATTATCATACTCTTCATCTCTTAACGGAGAAACGAATCCATTTTGATATAATCTATCAAGACACAATAAGAAATACTTACATTCCTCCATATTCAAAATACCATTTTTAATTATATCTTCATAATATTTTACAGCTTTGCTTTGCATCTCCATTTGAAGTGATATATCACTTTTTAATTCAAATATTTCTTTAAAAGTTTCCATAGTGAATACCTCCTTTTTATTCATAAAAATAATATATATTTATAAAAAAAGAATAGAGAA
>NFZD01007767.1_pt1 | contig 18182 bp, 20 predicted proteins | sample 1095381 | NCBI WGS metagenome assembly NFZD01 (sample SAMN03609891, study PRJNA323583) | gut metagenome | isolation source: feces | host: Rattus norvegicus | place: Denmark: Riget | collected 2013 | reverse complement strand
CCACCTGGTGTACTCTTCCGATCTAGGCTCCTTTCTTCCGCAGAAAGTGAAAAATTGAGATTTTGCAAAAATATAAATGAAAGTATGAAAAAACAGGGGAAAACACAAGGAAATATACAAAAATATGAAAAAATACACGAAAATGTAAAAAATTACATGATAAAAAGATGAGTAGGAAAGATTTGAGTAAAAAAGATGAAAGAAAGACAGAACTTTTAGAAATTTGTTCAGCTGTAGATGAAGAAACGCTAAAGCTAGTAGATCCTTTAATAGATCAACTAATATTTTTAGAAGAACATTTAGAATATCTAAAAACGTTACCCTTTATTTTAGTAAAAGAAGATGATTTTACTAAACAAAAAGTAACTCCAGCATATAAACAATATAAAGATTTGTCTCAAGCCTACATAAACGCCTTAAAAGTAATTAATCAAACTATAGGAATAGACAGCGAAACGGTAGAAAGCCCTTTAAGGGCTTACATGGAAAAGAGGTTACAAGCTAAAAATGAATGAAAAAAGAAGAATACTATTTAATTCAGTATAGAGAAGAAATAAGCAAAGGAAATATTATAGCTGGGCGTGAGCTAATCACATTATTAGATAGTCTCATAGAAGATCTAGATAATCCTAGATACTACTATGATACAAAAGACGCATACGAGCGAATGGACTTCATGGAAAACTGTATAAGACTAACTAAAGCCCCCTTTTATAATCAGCCTATGAAGCTTATGTTATGGCAAAAGGCTTTTATAGAAGTTATGTATAGCTTTAAAATGGCTAACACTGGATTTGATAGATTTAAAAAGATCTTATTATTAATAGCCAGAAAAAATACCAAGAGTGAAACGTGTTCAGCTATAGCCATGAGCGAATTTATATTAGGAGAAGAAGGTAATGATATTGTTTGTAGCTCAAATGATGATAACCAAGCTTCAATAGTATATGACGCTATAGACCTTATGAGAATACTAATAGATCCAGATGACTTAGATACTAAAAGAAATCAAAGGTTTATTTTAAATAAGGCAACTAATACTAAAATCTTTAAACTATCAGACCGCACACGAAATAAAGAAGGGCGAAATATAGGCTTTGCTATTGTAGATGAAACCCACGAAATGAAAACAAATGTAATAGGTAAATCTATAGAACAATCACAGAGCTTAAAAGATAATCCAAAATTTATAAATATCACAACGGAAGGATTTGTAAATGATGGTTATTTAGATGATGAACTAAAGAAAGGTAGAGCTATATTAGCTGGCGAAGATGATAGTTTGATGGCAGAGCGTACTTTAGTATGGCTTTACACGCAAGATAGCGAACAAGAAATATGGGAAAATGAATTAAGCTGGCAGAAGTCAAATCCTACACTAGGAATAGTAAAGAAATGGGATTATCTAAGAGAACAAGTAGATCTAGCTAGAACTTCAAAAGCCGACCGTATGTTTGTACTATCTAAAGATTTTAATTTTAAGGTATCAAATAGCCAAGCGTGGCTAGATGAAAGCGATTATAAATATAAAGCTGTATTTGATCTAGAAGAATTAAGAAATTGTACCGTTATAGGAGCTGTAGACCTTGCAGAAACAACAGATTTAACGTGTGCAATGATTTTAGCTATTAAGCCAAACGATAATACTAAATATATTTATTCACAGTACTTTATGCCAGAAAACAAAATAGAAAATAGTAATGATGTAAACGCTGGAGCTAAGTATATACAGTGGGCTAAAGACGGATATATAAGCATAGAAGAAGGACTAGATAACAATTTAGCACACGTAGCGGACTGGTTTTATAGTTTACAACGTGATTACGGTATAAGACTACTTAAATGTGGCTACGATCAGCGATTTAGTAAAGACTTCTTAGAACGTATGGATATGTACGGCTTTGAGTGTGAAATGGTATTACAGAATAAAGATACTTTAAGTAATGCTATGAAACTTTGCGAACAAGAACTAAAAGCTCAAAGAGTAAACTATAACGAAAATCCAGTAACAGCATGGTGTTTAGGTAATGCTAGTATGGAAATTGATAATCTGGGGCGTGTCCTTTGTGTCAAGATAAACGGACAAGCTGAAAGACGTATAGACGGTGCAGTAACTTTAATTATTGCTTATGAGATGTACAGACGATATAGAACAACTCTAGCACAATATAACAGAGGTTAATATGGGAGTAATACAATATTTTAAAAATAAACTAACAAATTATAAATACGCAACTATGTTAAGTGGGCGTTATCCAATTTTTAGTCAGTTTGGCGAGAATATATACGCAAGTGATATAGTGCAGTCAATTATTGACTGTATAGTAAGCGAAATGACGAAATTAAACCCACGACACATACGAAAAATAGGGAATGACGTAGTACCAGTAAATGATAGCTTACAAGAGGTTTTAAATTATCCTAATGAGCTTATGACTAAAGCGGATTTTATGAGTAAAATTATTTGGAATTTGTTTTTAAACTATAATTCTATCATTTATCCAGTTTATGAAACTAGGAAATATAAAGATGGTAGTACATCAAGAAAATATATAGCTTTATATCCATTACAACCTTGTAAGGTAGAAATGTTACAAGATGAAGAAGCAAGGCTATATATTAGAATGACCTTTAAAAATCAAGACGTATTAACGCTTCCTTATGAAGAGGTTATACACATACGCTATAAATATTCATTTAACGAGTATCTAGGTGGCAACGCTAACGGACAGCCAGACAATGACGCTTTACTAAAGCTATTATCTATGAATAATAACATGATGGAAGGCGTTTTAAACGCTATGAAAACATCTTTTAAAATAGATGGATTTGTAAAAGCTCCAGCATATTTAAATGATGAAGAGCGTAGGGAAATGGTAGCGGAATTTGAAAAACAATTTAATGAAAATAAAAGCGGAATTATGGGATTAGACGCTAAAGCAGACTTTATACCAGTAAATAAAAAGATACAAGCAGTAGATCCAGAAACACTAAAATTTATTGATAACAGAATTTTACGAAATTATGGCGTGAGCCTTCCTATACTTACTGGAGACTATACGAAAGCCCAGTATGAAGCGTTTTATCAAAAGAAATTAGAGCCGTTAATAATTAGTATTAGCCAAGCGTTTACTAAAACATTATTCACATTGAGAGAGAAGCAAGTAGGACACGAAGTTATATTTTTACCTAAAGCTTTAATATTCTTAGATACTTCACAGGTATTAGAAGCTGTAAGAAATTTAGGAGACGCTGGAGAAATATATTCTAACGAAAAGCGTATAGCTTTAGGCTTAGAGCCACTAGAGGAATTACAGGGCGTAAGAATGCAGTCACTAAATTATGTAAATGTAGAAATAGCTAAAGAGTATCAGCTTAAATTAAATCAAAATAATACAAGTGGTAACGGAAATGGTGCAGAGGAATAGAAAAATGAGTAAAAAGAATAAACCAGAACTAATAGAAAGAGCTTTTAGCTTTAATATTAGAGCTACAGAAGATGAAAGCAAAGGTAACGTTATTGAAGGTAGAGCTATTGTATATGATAGCGTAACTGATTTGGGATTTTGTAGTGAAGTAATTGAAAAAGGGGCTTTAAAAGATACAGATTTAACAGACGTAAGGCTTTTGGTAAATCACGATATTAACAAAATTCCATTAGCGAGAAGTAGAAACAACACTAAAAACTCTACAATGCAGTTAACTGTAGATGATGAAGGGCTATATATTAGAGCTGTATTAGACGTTGAAAATAATACAGACGCTAAAGCTTTATATAGTGCTATTCAGCGTGGAGATATTACAGGTATGAGCTTTATGTTCTCAGTTGATGATGAGGAATGGACAGAGTTAGAAAGCGATAAACCAACACGACATATTAAAAAGATTGCAAGCGTTATAGAATGTTCAGCTGTAACGTTTCCAGCATATGAAGAAACAAGTATAACCGCACGTAGCTTTAAACTGGAGAGTTTAAAGGAGACACTGGAGAGTGTTCGCAGTGCTGAAAATAAGAAATCACTGGAGAGTGATAAAAAGCTAGATAAAGAGCTAAGAATGTTAAATAGAATTTATAACTAAGGTAAGAGGTGTAAAAATGAATTTAAAAGAATATTTTGAAAAAATCATTGAAGAAAAAAGAAATCAGATTACAAAAATTGAGGGAGCTATTATTGATAGCGATAACAAAGAAGAAAGAGCAGAGTTAGGCGAAACACTAAAAGCTCTAAAAAAAGAACTAGATGAAGCTGAAAAAGCTTTAGAAGAAGTTGAAAAAGATCCAGACGGCGGTAACGGAGAAGGAGACGGCGGTAACGGAGAAGGAGACGCTGGAGCAAGATCTAAAAGAATGACAGTTTTAGGAACATACCAGCAGAGAGGAGCAGAGCCACCAGTGGACGGTAAAAAAGACTATAAAGAAGTACTAGAGCAGAGAGGAAAAGACCTAAGAGAAAAAAGAGCCGTATTAGTATCTACAGGTAAGGCACTTTTACCAACTCACGAAGGTACAGTACTAAATGACACATTTACGCCAGTATCTACATTAGTAGATGTAGTAGCAACTGAAAACTTACAGGGCGGAGAAAGCTACAAAGAAGCCTTTGTAAAAGAATATAAGGCTGGTGGAATTACTAAGGAAGGTGCAGATTACACTGAAGCAGAACCAGTATTTGAATATGCACCAATGACAAAACAGAAGATTACAGCATATGCAGAAATCAGTGAAGAGATTAAAAAGCTACCTAACATTGATTATGCTTCAAAGGTAGAAGAGGCTTGTTTGATTGCTTTAAAGAAAAAGTTATCTGAACAAATGTTAAATGGTACAGGCACTGAACAGATAATTGGTATTTCAGCTAGTCCTATTGCTATTAATGCTGCTAAAGATGTAGATCTAACAGCTATTGATAATAATACTTTAAACGAAGCTATTTTTAACTATGGTGGAGATGAAGAAGTAGAAACAGAAGCTAGTTTAGTACTTAATAAAAAGACACTAAAGGCTTTAGCAGAAGTAAGAAATACAGATGGTAAGCCAGCATATGAAATTGATGTTAAGAACAAGACAATTAATACAATACCATATGTAATTAATAGCAATGTTAAAGATTTTGATACAGCGGAAACAGGTGATTTTGTAATGTATTATGGCGATCTAAGAAGCTATAAGATTGTTACATTCTCACCAGTTGAAATTATGGAAAGTACAGACTTTAAATTTAAACAGGGTATGATTTGTTTTAAGGCTTCAGTATTTGTAGCTGGTAATGTAGTAAGACAGGACGGTATTTTAAGACTAAAAAAAAAGTAGATAGTCCAGTTATGTTAGCGGAACTAGAAGCTGAAAGTGAAATACAGACAGAGCTAGAAGTTAAGGCAGAGACAGAAGTACAGGTAGATCCAGAACCACAGGAAAAACCAACAACTAAGGCAAAAACTGCTAAAGCTAAAGTAAATAAGGGAGAATAAACAAATGGCTTATACATACTTAAATAAAATTAAAAGTATGCTAGGAATATCTGGAACATTCCATGATGAAGCTTTAAATGGATATATTGCAGAGGTAATAGAGTATTTAGTAGCTTCTGGAGTGTCAAGAGAAACAGCTGAAAGCGAAAGAGTATACGGCTTAATTGCTAGAGGTGTAAGCGATTTGTGGAATTTAGGAAGCGGTAACGCTTCCTTAAGCCCTTACTTTAAGCAAAGAGTTATACAGCTAGCATACGAGGTAAAAAACAATGTATAGAGTAACAGCACCATTAACAACGCCACTAAAATTATTAAATCCAACCACAGAAAAGCGGAATGGTAGAGTAGTAAAAATTTACCCAGAGGACGGCGAAATTATTTACACATCATTTAGAAGCTTTGGCGGTACAGAAACTGTAGTTAATGGCGTATGGGCGTTAAAAGATACAGCGGAAATAGAAACATGGTACAAACCAGACATTAAAGCAGATAGTAGATTTAAAGCAGAGGACGGTACTATATACGAAGTAATGGGAACGCCAGAAAACATAAATAAACGCAACCAGTTTTTAAAATTCAAGGTTGAAGCAGTGAAAGGATCTAGTAATGGCTAGAAAAGTTAAAGGAAGAATAGTTATTACAGGCTATGAAGAAATATTAGAAGATATTCAAAAATTAGGAAAAGAAACGCCAGAGATTATAACGGAAGCTTTAGAAGCACAAGGAAAAGAAACCAACAAGCAATATAAAAATTTTATTGAGCAACACCGTTACGCTGGAGTTACAGAAGAAACTTTAGTACAAAACCCAAAAGCAATTAACGAAGGTAATAAAATTATTATGAAAACAGGTTTTGATATTAATAAAGGTGGGATAGCTTCAGTATTTTTAGATAAAGGTACGCCAAAAATGAAAGCTTTTAATTTTAGGAATAAAATTAAAAAAAATCCAGCGTCTATAAAAGCGTTTGATGAAGTATTAAGTAAACAAATGAGGTAGAGATGAAAGAAAAGCTAATAAAAACATTAGAGCCTTTAGGCTATGAAATATATGAACAAGGCTCTTTTACAGATACAAGCGAATATCCAGATAACTTTTTTACATTCTGGAATTATGAGACAGAAGGACATGGTTTTTATGATAATAGCGAAAACGCTATTATATGGCACTTTGATTTGAATTTCTATAGTATAGATCCATTTAAACCTTTAGAGGTAATAAAAAAGGCAAAAGAGTTACTAAAATCTAACGGCTTTATATGTACAGGGCTGGGAATGGATCTAGCCACAGATACAGTAACCCACGTAGCAAGAAATATAGAACTTGCAATAGTTGAAAGAAAGGAACAATAAAATGGGAGTAAACATTAGAGAATTAAGAGGTGTAAGAAATTTAGTAATAGCACCACTAACAACAGATACAGCTGAAACAATTGCATACGGCACAGTTATTCCGTTTGCTGGAGCTAGAGAAATTGGAAACGAAGTAGAAGAAAGCTCAGCGACAGGATTTTATGATAATAAAGCTTCTATTGTAATTAGTGCAGAAGGTGCAGATACATATTCTATTGTATGTTCTGTATTGAGTGATGAAGTAAGAGCTACTATTGAAGGCAGAAAATACGACGAAACAACAGGGGCTTACATGGGTACACCTTTAAGCCGTCCATATGTAGCTATTGGATTTATCGGAAAAGATACAGACGGTAAAGAATATGGTTACTGGATCTATAAATGTAAATTAACAGGTGGAGGTGAAAAATATATTACAGAAGATGATGGTACAGAAACAGTTAACTTAGAATATGAAGCTACATCTATTTACACAGAACATACTTTTACTAAGGCAGATAACGCACCAATGAAATATTATAAGGCTGATTTAGAAAAAGTAGGTGGAGAAGCTAAGTTTTTTGCGAAAGTTGAAAACCCAGATACAATTAGCTCAGAAATGACAATGGCAACAAAGGCAAAATAGGAGAGTAAAAAATGGAACTAAAACTAAATATTTATGACGATAACGACAAAGTAATTAAGACATATACAAAAAATAGCTACAGAATTAAAATGAAGCTTTTAAAAAGATTTATTAGCGTTTTAGATCTTAATAGAATTGCAAGTCTATTAAATGCAGAGGATAGCGTAGAAGATAATAATAAATTTATTGCAGAAATTGGAGCTATGATTAATGGATCTTATGAACTGTTTAAAGATTTAACATTATCAGTATTTCCAGATATGACAGAAGAAGAATTTGAAGATGTAGCTATTGATGAATTAGCTGTACTTGTTATCAATTTAGTTAAGTTTACTATTGGAGCTGTAGGAATTGCACAAACTGAAAAAAACTAGAAGGGGGTAGTAGCTCAGCTACTACCCTTTATGAAAATATAGTAGAACTTGAAATTGATTTATCAAGAGAATTTAAATCATTAAATCCACTTGTTATAGATGAATATGAAGCGGTGCAATTCTTCACGCTTATTAGAGACTATAACAACTATACAGCTAGAAGAAGTAAAAACAAGAATGTAAATAGACCTAAAAACCAAAAGCTAGAAGGTAAAAAGGTATATATAAAGATAGATAATTAAGAGGGCTATATGGATAAGCAAAACATATACGGTATTAAATACGAAGTTAATATAGATGATCTTACAAGCTCAACGGCTGAAGCTGGTAAAAAAATTAGACTAGCAAACGCTGAATTTAATGAAGCTTCAAGTAGATTAGATAACTGGGCTACATCTACAGAAGGTGTATCCGCAAAATTAAGACAATTAAATACTATTTTAGAAGCCGAAAAAACTAAATTAGCAAATAGTCAAAAAGCTTATAACGAAAAGATAGATACTATAAATAAGTATGAAAAAGAGATAGCAGAACTAAAACAGCAAAAGGAACAAGCTATAAAACAGTATGGAGCTGAAAGTGCAGAGGTTAAAGAGCTTACAACAAAAATAAAACAGTTGGAACGCTCACAGGACGCTACTACTAATTCAGCAGACAAACTAAAAATAACTATTACTAATCAGCAAGCTTCAGTTAATAAAACTGAAAAAAGCATAGGTAAGTATGAAGAACAGTTAGATGATTTAAAAGAAGCACAAGCAAGAGCCGAAAAAAGCGGTAACTCTTTAGAAGATGAATTAAAAGATATTAGAAAAGCTTCAAATGATACAGAAGATAGCGTAGATGATCTAGGAGACGGTTTTACAACTGTAAAAGGTGCTATAGCTGGTTTTGTTGCTAATGCCTTAACTAGCATGATACAAGGCTTACAAAATGCTATAGAAGAAACTAGAGAGTACCGTATGGAAATGGGAAAACTAGAAGCTACAGCTCAAACTATGGGAGCTAGTTTTGATAAGGCAAAAGACAACCTAAAAGAAGTAACAGCTATTACAGATGATACAGAAGCTGGCGTAGAAGGACTTAATAACTTGTTATCAGCTGGCTTTGACGGCTCACAACTTGACGCTATCACAGATCAATTATTAGGAGCTTCTATTAAATGGAAAGATACACTAAAATTTGAAGGACTGGCAGATGGTTTACAGGAAACCCTAGCAACTGGTAAAGCTGTAGGACCTTTTGCGGAAATGCTAGAAAGATCTGGCGTAAAGTTAGAAAAATTTGACGCTGGACTAGCAAAAGCAACTAAAAGCGGAAAACAGCAACAGTATGTATTAGACTACCTAGCGAAATACAGTTTAGTAGATGTTAAAAATGCTTATGAAGAAAATAATAAAGCTTTAGTAGAAAGTGCTAAAGCTAGTTTTGAATACCAAGATACATTAGCACAGCTAAGTAAAAAGACAGAGCCAATATTAACATCAATTAAAAAAGGCTTTACTGGAATGTTAAAAGACATAGTAAAAGCTACAGACGATACAGATTTAAGCGGATTAACAGACGCTATAGACGGTGTTTTTGAGCTTATAGGCACAGGTACAAGCTTTGTTATTAGAAACCTAGATACAATACTTCCAGTAGTAAAAGGACTTACTACAGCGTGGATTACTTATAAAAGTGCAGTACTATTAGCTAATGGAGCAGAAAAGGCTGGTAATGTTATTAAAGCATTAACAGCAACAGCGACAACAGCAAGTACAGTAGCTACAGGTGCAAACACTACAGCTACAGTAGCAAATTCAGTAGCAACAAAAGGAGCTACAGTAGCTACTAGAGCTTTAGCAATGGCTCAAAAATTAACACCATGGGGAGCGGTAGCTGGTTTAGTTTTAGGTGTTACTACAGCTCTAGTAGCTTTTGCTAGTAAGAGTAAAAATACTAAAGATGTTACAGACGCTAACACAGAAGCAACAAAAAAATTAAAAGAAGAATATAAAGAGTTAAACAATCAGCTAGATCAAAATAAAAAGAGTAGAGAAGAAGCAGTAGCTTCATCTACAGCAGAAGCTGTAAACGCTGAAAACTTATTAGGCAAATTAGAAAAATTATCAGCGGTAGAAAATAAAAGTAACGCACAAAAAAAGCAGATGAAATATTACGTTGATAGTTTAAATCAAATTATGCCAGAGCTTAATTTAAAATATGACGCTGAAAAAGATAGTTTAAATAAATCTACATCAGCTATTAGATCTAATATTAAAGCACAAAAAGAGCTAGCAATGGCTAAAGCATACCAAAAAAATTTAGAAGGTATAGCTGAAGATATGGCTAAAACTGAAATGGAACTAGCAGAAGCTACAGAACAACACGCAGATAATGAAGAACAATTAGCAGAAGCTAAGAAAAAGACTACAGAAGCGTATAAAGCTTATACAGAAGCTGGTAGTAAATATGGTAGTGCAGAGTATCAAGCATGGGAAAAAGCTAGAAAGAGCCAAGAAAAAGCCCAGAAAAATTATGATGATACTAAAAAGACTGTAGACGATTTAACAGGCGAAATGGACGATTTAAATAAAGAATTTGATAAAACGGATAAATTCGCTCAAAACAAGTTAAGCAGTGCAGAACTAGAAAAAAGTTTAGATACATTAGTACAAGGTGCTAAAAAGAAAGGTATAGAAGTACCTAAAGCAGTATCAGACGGTATAAGAGAAGGTAAATACGCTTTGCCACAATCAGTAGATGAAATGAAAGCGTTAGTAACATATAACGATCTAGCTACAAAAGCTAAAAAAGGTGGTATAAGTATACCTAAAAATATTAGTGATGGTGTAAAAAGTGGAAAAATGACACCAAGCCAAGCAGTAAAACAGATGAATAATATAGTTACATTTAATGATTTATTAAGCAAGTCTAAAATTGCTGGTAAAAATGTACCAGATTATTTATCTAAAGCTGTAGCAAGTGGAAAAATGAAACCTAAAGACGCTGTACAGCAAATGAAAGATCTAGTTAAATATAACGATCTAGTAAGTAAGGCTAAAAAAGCTGGTGTAGATGTACCACAAAAAATAAAAGACGGTGTAAACAGTGGCAAAATAAAGCCTAAAGACGCTGTAGCACAAGTAAACGCCTTAATGGTTAAAGAAGCCAACGCACCAAAGGGAAAAATGAAATCAGCTGGAGCTTCTAATATTAGTAGTGTACAGTCTGGTATGAATTCTAAAAAGGGAAGCGTAACATCTTCAGCTAAAGGTATATCTGGAAGTATGGTTAAATCATTTAATAGCCATCAAAAAGATTTTAAAAGTGCTGGTAAACACGTTACTAGCGGTATTAGTAGTGGTATGGGAGATGGCGGTAGCCTAGTTAGTAAAATAGGTGGCTGGGCTGAAAGCATGGCTAGAAGTTTTAAGAAGAAATTTAAAATTAAATCACCTTCAAGAGTGATGATAGGACTAGCAAAATATATACCACAGGGCGTAGAAGTAGCATTAGATAAAGGTTTCCCAAAAGTAGTAAATGCTATGGGAGATTATGCTAATAGCATGATAGATAACTATAGAAACCAGTTTAAAGGCGTAAGCCTTTTAAATAATGAGATGTTACAGCTAGATAAATTAAAAAACGGAAATATAAAATTAGCTGTAGCTGGAGAAGTAAACGGATCTAATAAAGCTGGTAATGTGAATAACGTAACATTTAATCAGTATAACCAAAGCCCAAAAGCATTAGATAGTTTAGAAATATATAGAAACACACAGAAACAGATGAAACAATTTGAAATATGGAAAGGCGGTAAGTAATGTATCGTTTATGGATTGAAAACGAAAATAATAAAATAATGGAGCTTACAAACTCTACTTCTTTTATTGTTACAGACGTAGACGGCTTACTACCGCCAGATACTACTATTAACAGTGTAGAAGCTGTAAATAAGGACGGTAGTATATACAATAGCTCAAAAGTAAATAACAGACCTATTAATATAACAATTCTTCCACAGCACCCAGTAGAAGAAAATAGGCAAAAGCTATATGAATTTTTTAAGGTTAAAAAAGCTGTAACAATCTATTTTAAAAATAAAAATAGAGATGTAAAAATAACAGGAAGATTACAGAAGTTTGACGGCTCTTTATTTAGCCAAACTCAAACACTGACTTTAGAAATTATATGTAACGATCCTTATTTTAAAGATAAAGATAATAGCACTCAAAATATGAGCCAGATTATAGATAACTTTGAATTTCCTTTTGCTATTGCAGAGGAAGGAAAAGAGTTTAGTTATATTGATAAGGTTATAACAAAAGTTATAGAAAATAACGGAGACGTAGAAGCTGGGTTAATTATTACTTTACGTGCAGAGGGCGAAGTAGTAGATCCTATAATTTATGACGTAGATACTAGAGAAAAGTTTGGACTTAATTTTACTATGCAAAAAGGCGATCTAATCCAGATCAACACCAACAAAGGAAATAAAAAAGTAGAGCTAGTAAGAAATAACGTAACAACAAATATAATAAATAGCATTATGAAAGGTAATAAGTGGCTAGAACTTAAAAATGGCGATAACTTATTTACTTATGACTGTAAGAGCGGTGCAGAATACTTATATATAAGCTTTTGTTATGCTAATTTATATGAGGGCGTATAAATGAACTTATTTGTATTAAATGAAAAACTAGAAATTATAGATTATATAGACAGTTATATAAGCCTAGAATGGAATAAAAAATATAACGGTGCTGGCGATTTTGTACTATCAATAGGACTAACGCCAGAAAGATATAAAAGCTTGCAAAAAAGAAATATATTAGCTAGAGAAAATGACGATAGATTAATGATTATAGAAGCTGTAACAATAACAACATCAGCAAAAGACGGAGATATTATAAAAGCTACAGGTAGATCTATAGAAGCTTTATTAGCAAGGCGTATAGTTTGGACGCAAACAACTAGTAAAGCAAGTGAAACAGTAGAGGACTTTGTAAGGCGTTTAGTAACTGAAAACGCTATAACGCCTAACGATAGTAAAAGAATAATACCAAAGCTTAAATTAGGAGCTAGAAAAGGATATACAGAGAAAATAGAAAAGCAGTTAACAGGCGATAACCTACTAACAGCCATTACAGAAATATGTACGGCTTATGAATACGGTTTTAAAATGACTGTTAACGATAATAGCGAAATTATATTTGATGTATATAAAGGCGTAGATAGATCTTATAATCAAAATAAAAATCCTTATGTAGTATTTTCTGGAGACTTTGACAATCTACTAAATACAGAAATCACATATAACGAAACTTTATATACTAACGTAGCTTTAATAGGTGGAGAGGGCGAAGGTACAGCTAGAAAGTACCAAACCATAGGATCTACTACAGGCTTAAATAGATATGAATTATTTGTAGACGCTAAAGACATCTCCAGTAATGAAGGAGAAATTACAGATACAGAATATAATAATTTACTTGTAGAACGTGGAAAAGAAAAACTAGCGGAAAATACAGCTACAGAAGAATATACAGGAGAAGTAGACAGTAACAATACATACATAATAAAAAAAGATTACGATTTAGGCGATATAGTGCAGATAGAAAACGATATAGGAATGACAGCAACAGCACGAATAACAGCAGTAATTGAAAGTAATAATACGAGCGGTTACAGAATTGTACCGACGTTTGAAAGGTGGGAACAAGGACAATGGCAATACTTAGCGGATATTACAACAGTTTAAATGGCGATAGAAAATATAACGCTGAAACAATGAGTAAATATTTTTCTGGTATCATTTCAAAAGGAGTACTACAGAAGTATGGTAATTTGTTTAGCGTTGAAAGTGCTGGCGGTATGGCTATAACTATAGGAACTGGAAAAGCTTATTTTAGTGATGGTAAATATATAGAAAATACGCAAGCTTTTAATTTAACTATAGAGCCTAGCGACGTAGTTTTAAATAGAATTGATAGAATTGTATTAAGAAATGATATATCACAGGGCGTAAGAGGTGCAAGCGTAGTAATTAAAAGAGGTACGCCAGCCACAAACCCAACACCACCAGCATTAACTAAAAGTGATACTATAGAAGAGTTAGCTATAGCGGATATTAGAGTAAATAAACTGGTGGAAGCTATCACACAGGCTAATATAACAAATACAAAGCCAGATAATACCCTTTGTGGCTATGTAACAGGTATTATAGATCAAGTAGACACTACAGAACTATTTAAGCAGTATGAAACAGCTTATAAGGAATTTCAAGACGCAAGCAAAAAAGATTTTGATGATTGGTTTACTAACATAAAAGAAAATCTAGCAACAGTTACATTAATTAGAGAATATACAGACGTAGTAACCACTAATCAGCAAGACCAAACACAGATACCTATTAATATAAAAAGCTATAACTATGCTCTAGATATTTTAGAAGTATATATTAATGGTTTAAGACTTCAAAAAGATGTAGAGTATATAGATCAGCATACATATATAGAAATATTAAAGCCACTAGATATTAATCAAGATGTAGAAATAGTAGTATATAAGAGTGTAGACGGCTCACAGGCTGAAACCTTAATAGATCAAGTTGAAGAACTAAGAGAAAAAGTAGCAAGCCTAGAAAAATATACATATTACTGTAATGGCGTTGATGATAATATACAGCTATCAAAATTAGCACAAGAATTTTATACGGCTACAGGTAGCTGGGCTGGTGCAGAGGATAATATAAAAGCAGAAATAAAAGTTATAGGAAAAGTGGGCGTATCTGGAACAGCAAAAGGCACAGGAACAGAAGTAGATCCATATATATTATTTAATTTAGGCAAAAGTGATACAAGCGGTAGAAAGTTAGTATTTAATTTTAGTACTACTAATCGTATAAGCGTATTAGGAACATCTACAAAGGCTTATGTATTGTTTGGTGGCAATAATTACGAGCTGAAAGGCGTAAAGGCTGTATTAGGTACTGGAATAGCCCTAACAGCGTTTACAGGCGATAATATCACAGTAAAAGATAGTGAAGTATATATTAACGGTACAGGTACAGAAAAAGCCACTGGTTCAAAAGCTACAGGAACATTTGAAAATGTAAGAATGAGCGTTACAGGTGGTACAACTAAAGCTGTAGGATATATAGTTACTAATACTGGAATAGTTAAAATAATAAATAGCGAAATTCTAACATATAACCAAACATCAGCAAGTGAAGAGAGTGTAGCTATTTTAATTGAAGCAAACCAAACCGAAGCGGTGTTAATTGCAGAAAAAAATAATATACCTTTAAGGGCTAGAAACGGATATAAACAAAGCCAAACTATAAAATGTAATAGCGGTAACGCTTCATTAATTAGTAATGTGCTAGGAAAAGCACCAGCGTTATATAGTACAGAAAAATGTACAAGCGTTGGTAATATGATTATCTCTAAATAGTCACTCATTATTACTATAAATAACATAAAAATAGCTCTTTGCACTGTAAAAGGTGTAGAGAGCTATTTTATTTGGTTAATGCAGAGCTATAAAACTACCTAAACAAAATAAAAACGCCTTAGAAGTTAATTTTGAACGTCGTTTTTAAGGCATTAAATGTTGAAATTTCAACGCTTTTATTTAGTTGTAAAAATATTAAAAATTTGTAAAATAATTGGTAAAAAAGTATTGACATATAGGTATAACCCTATTATAATATAATTAACAAATCAAGAGAACACAAAATAAAAAGGAGAAAGAACAATGAAATATAAAGTAATAAAAATGAATGGAGAATTTGACACAGAATTAAAAAACACAAAATACGCAGAAGGAGATTTCTATTACAACTATGTAATAGACGGAGAAGAAAGTGAAGAATACGCTTTCGACAACATAGAAGAAGCGAAAGCGGAGTTGAAAAAACATAAAAGTGAAATCGCTTTTGAAAAAGAAGGTAGCACTCTTGAAAACGGACATTTTAGAGGAACAGCGATTAGTTGGATACTAGTCGATGAAGATTATGAACTGGTTGATTTTGCACCACTAAAGCCTATCACATGGGAAATAACAGATGAAGAATTTAACACTTTAGTTACATCTGATAAAAATTATGATAATTACATTGAAGCGATTAATGATTGTATGAAAGCAGTAGAAAATATTGAAGTTGAATATAAATACTTTTTTGAAGAGGTAAAAAATGACTAGTAAAGCTCACACAAAGGCTCAAGCAAAATATGACGCCCAGAATACTAAACAGGTAAGGCTAAAGCTTAATATAGTAACTGATGAAGATATACTAACTAAGCTTGAAAAAGTAGGAAATAAGCAAGGATATATAAAAGAGCTTATAAGAAAAGATATAGAAAATAGCTAAAAAATAGCCCTCTACAACCTTAAAACAGTTGAAGAGGGCTATTATATTGTTTAGGCTTCTAACCAGTTATAAAACGGTACGCTAGGAGTTTCTACAATACCTAACTTCTTTTTACGGCGTGTGATAATCATATCTACAACGCTATTAAAATAAGCTTCTGGATCTGTAGGAGTTACAGTAACTTCTTCTTTTATTTCTTCCAGTGTTTCATCTATAAATTCTTCATAGTCAGCTTGTAATAATGTTTTGTAAAGTGTCCAATCTTCTGGTAAACTCTTAATATAGGCTAATAAGCCAATAGCATTTAAAGAGGTTAGATTTTGTTGTGTTGCGTGGTTGCTCATAATAAAAAACTGATCTCTTTTTTTGCGTTTAATAATAGACATTGTTGTTTTACATCTCCAGTACAATTATTTATTTGTACTAATCAGATAGCACCAACTGGAGCTATACATTTAGTACAAAAATTTATCATAAAAAAATAATATTATATTTATCATCATTTTCTGGGCGGATCTCTTTTATAATACTACGCCAGAAAGCCCTTTTACGCTCACGATCCAGCTTTAAATATGTTTCTGTAAAGTTAGAATGTAAAAGCTCTTGCAGAGCTTTCAAATTACGCTTATTTTTTAATGGCGATATATTAATAGTTTTTAATTTGTCCTCTAAAAGCTCATACTCACGATCATAAGTAGCTTCATCAATTCTATTTTTTTGAAACATCTTATTTAAACGTTCCATTTCTTTTTTTATTTTAGTTATATCTGTTTTAGCTACTAGATTTTTATTTTGTTTTGTTTTAAGCTCTAATTGCTGTATATATTCATCAAATAGAGTTTTTATATTATTAATTAAATATCCTTCTAATCTAGCTTCTTTAACAGTAAAACCAGTACATTTTCTTTGATTATATTTATTGTTACATCTGTAATAATAAAAGTTTTTACTCTTATACTTTTGACAGAAACCAGATAACGAATACCCACAACAATTACATTTAACTAATCCAGAAAACAAAAAGATATTATTAGTTTTATTTACTTTAATATTTTTACTTCTGATTTCTTGCATTTTATCAAAAGTTTCTTTATTGATGTAAGGCTCACAGTAGTTAGGATTACCACGATAAAAGCCGTAAAGAAGTGTATTTTTAAATAAGCGTTTCATACTATCTAAAAGATAATTCATTTCGTATTTAGAGTTAATATAAAGATTAGTAGCTCTTAAACTTTGATGTTTTAAATAATAATCAATCATATCTAATACAATAGGAGCTTCCTTTGGATTTTTAACAACATATGAAGCACCGTCTTTACGCTCTATCATAAAGCCAAAAGGTACAGATCCACTAAGGGCTTGACCTTTGGAAACCTTATAACTGTTAACTAGATCTATACGTTCTCCGGTTTGATCTGCTTCTAATTCTGCTATAGTAAGCTTCATGTTTACGAAAGCCCTACCATTAGCTGTAGTTATATCATATTTTTCTTCTGTAGCATTCCACTCTATATTATGATCGTTTAAAATCTTCTGGCACTCATGATATTCAGCTACAGATCTAAAATAACGGTCTAGCTTAATAAAAAGAATTAAATCAAACATTTCTTTTTTAGCGTCATTTAACATTTTTTGTAGTTCTGGGCGTTGTTTAATCGGTTTACGACCAGATACACCTTCATCTGTATAAATACCCATAACTTTTAAATTATTGCGTTCAGCGTATTCTGTAAGTGTTTGTAATTGAGCTTGTAAGCTAAAACCATGTAAAGCTTGTTCTTGATGTGATACACGAATATAAAATACTACTCTTTTTAATTTCTCCATACTTCCACCACCTTTATAAATTAATTTTGTAAAACCGTCAGCTAGTGACGGCTTTACAAGAAAATAAAATTTTAGTAGTCGCTATCGTCATAATCATAATCATCATAATCATATGATGAAGAATTAGAAAACGCTTCTTCTAATGTATTTGAAACGCTATTAGCGAATACAAGTGA
>NFZD01010835.1_pt1 | contig 18207 bp, 22 predicted proteins | sample 1095381 | NCBI WGS metagenome assembly NFZD01 (sample SAMN03609891, study PRJNA323583) | gut metagenome | isolation source: feces | host: Rattus norvegicus | place: Denmark: Riget | collected 2013 | reverse complement strand
CACATCACGACCGGGACTTCAATGCCGCTTGCAACATCAAGGAATTTGGCTTGAAAGCCCTACCCACGGAACGTGGGAAAGTCAAGCCTGTGGACTGTCCTCTTGTGGATGACCGACCTCGTGTCCTAAAAAGCAATGGCAGGAAGAAGCAGGAAAAGAGAGGAGGTATTGGTATCTCCGAAGCCGCTAAATCTTTAGTTTAGCGGTAGTTCACAGAAGGATGTGAGTTTAATTAAGGAGAAATAATCATGAGTGGAGATGCCAAATTGAAAGAATTGACCAAAGCGTTCAAAGAAATAGGCTATGAGATTTCTAATTATAGAAGTTGTTGTTTCTCCACCGACATAGAATTTGGCGTAAAAAATCTAAATCCAGAATCAAGCGGCAATGACATTCATGAAATACTTTTTACTTTTCGCACCTACTCAGAAGATCCTGCAAATTATTACATTATCTTTTTGACGAAATCGTATCCTAAAAAGCATCACGTACATTGCTATGGCTACATGCTGCGGATGAGAGAGACAACATTTGAAGTTGCGTTAAAATGTGTAGTTGCTGAACTTCATAAAATAATAAAGAAGGAAACAGTGGAATATAGGAGTGTTATTGCGCCAGGCATATTCCTGAAAGACATCAAACTTCAAAGCTAATTTGTATAGACTGTATGAACGAAGATTATGTATCCGTGAAGAAAACATTGCATATATTTTCTTTATAATCTGTGTTTATATGTTTTATATTAGGTATTCTAATATTCAGGTACGATATACTTGCTTTATATTTCTAATATTAGTAGTTTTGTGCAACCAATAGGAAGATGGTTTTCCTATTGGTTGCATTCATTTTAACACTACTTCCGGGGAACGGCTATTCTTCCCCGAAGGACAGAAAAACAGAAGATGAAAAAGATACAGACTCGCTGTTATAACTCAGGCAAAATAAGCGGTCTCCCCTATCTTGTAGCCAACAGGAATTTCGGGGAGGCCGATAAAGAAATAGAAGAACTGGGGCTTACTCCAGTTAATCCGATGCTTAAAGGCATGAAGTTTTCTCGCCCTTGGTTTGTACACATGATAGCCGACTTATGCCTCTTGGCAACCTGCCGGCATATTTATCTGCAAACCAACTGGAAAGAAAGCAAGGGTGCTCAGATTGAATGTAGAATTGCCCGGTTTCTTGGAATACAGATATGGTTTCAGGATAATCCGGGATGCGACTGATTAAATTCCAGCCGGTGAAATTCCGGCATAAGGTATCGTGGTGCAAGTCAGAAAGCACAGTAAGAACAGAAGTTGCAATTAGCGTAATAAAAAAGTCCTCGTGAGAAGATGTATTGGGTGTGTTAAATGGTAAAATATCAAGTCATAAGTTTTATTAGTTTTAGATTTTCTCTTACAGATGCAGGTGCAACGCCTGCCGATACCACTTTCATTCACACATATAATCATTTAAACAATGGTAAATAAATGTATATTCATCGGCAACATGGGACGGGCTGCCGAAATTAAGAAAACAGAAAGCGGACACATCGTTACCGCCTTCTCTATTGCCTGTACTGATAAATGGAAGAAGAAAGGCACAGATGAAATGGTAGAAACTACTGAATGGGTAAACATCGTAGCATGGGATGGGCTGGCTGAAAATGTCCAGAAATACACATCCAAGGGTTCCCGTATTTATGTTGAAGGAAAGCTTCACACACGCAGCTATGAAGACAACCAGGGAATCAAACGCTATGTATCCGAGATTTGGGCAAAAGAAATCAGAGTGCTGGATTCTCGTAAAGAATCTGCCCCCACTCCGGCGTCACCCGATGATATTACTGCATCAGCAGAAGAACCTGCACCTGCACCGAAACTTGCAGATGATGATCTGCCTTTCTGATTCCCTAATCACAACCAAAAGAAGAAAAGAAGATGGAACAGTTGCAAAACAGAAATGAATCTGCCGTAATGCCAGCCCGGCTTACGGCTGTGGGAAAAGAGAGAAACCGAACCTCTTATCCTCTCTTAACACAGGGCACTCCATGGCGCTTGGTTCAGCCGGCAAATTCGGGGTATAGCTATGCTCCTGTGGAAGAACGGAGAGCTGCTGCCGACATTCTTAATGCTCACCTCCTGATGGTGGAAATCATGATGTGCAACATTACGCAGAAATACGTGTACGAGGTCATAACCGAACTTTCTGAAAAAGGAATGTTGCGACATAACATCAAGCGGAGAGCAAAGGCTTTGCAGAATTTGTCGGCCGACCTTATCAAGCGGAGCAACGTACACGATGCGATGCAGGTACGTACCTTTGCGCAGCCCATACTCCCGTCGCTCGTAGATGCGTATATATCCGAGGGGGGGACATTGGTTCAAAAGCTTCAGGCATTGTTCAGCAAGGAATATGGCAGTGATTTGAGCCTGATATATTGCGCCACCAAAAATGCCCTCGATAAGGCAAGAATCGAAGAGAGTGCATTGGTGAGCAATGTGCAGATGATATCGCTTCTTGCCCATACAGGGATAGATTTTTATAATTACATCTGCCGGAAAGTAGATGCACTGCTTGCCGGAATAGGGAATGTAAAGCGCATAAAGAGCCAGCATAACGAACAGATGCTTGCCGCAGCGAAAGACCTTCTCCGTGAGCTGAAATGTGGAGGGGCAAATCTTCCCGAAAAAGAATCACAAGATGTGCGTACTCTGGCAGCACAGTTTCAGCAAAAGCTGGTGAGTGAGGATTTGCTTCACCTTATCGAAAACGGAATCATAGCTATGCAGATGGACTATACTGAATTTGTGATTGCCTCTCTCCGATTGGGCTGCAAACTGAGTATATCCGATATAAAGTCGCTGATGTTTCGCCTCGGTAAGAAAGGGAATGTAGCTCGCCTTCTTAATGAAATCAAAGAAATTCCGATGAATGAACATTTTGAGGGGGATATATTCGACTTTATGGAATCCTTGCCCGGAAGTAAGGATGGAACGGCTTTGTTTGATTTCCGGAGGCTGTGTATGAAAGACCATATTTTGATTGATCCGGAATCATCGCACGAGGTGCGGATGCGGAAATTGCGGCAAATGGCTTACCGCAACAACGGGATACTGGAGGTAGATTATCTGAAGTATCTGTATTTCCGGTTCGGTACAAAGAAAGCGGTACAGGAATATATGGAAGGTGCAGGAGACGTGATGCACCGCTCGCTCTCGCTGCTTAAAAGAATCAAGGCGAGTGAACTTTGTGTAAGCAAGAATAAGAGCGGTCTCTACCGTATGAATTTAGGCCGAGCCGTAAAAGCTATGCTTCAGCAAAGGGGGATGAAAGAAAAAACGCTTGCCTCTCGTTTGAGTGCTGACTTGAATGATGTGTATCAGATAGAGGAACTGAACGATATATCCGGTCTGTGGTCTAATTCACTGAAGCGTGTCATATATGGTTTGTCTTCTGTTTTTAATATTGCTCCGGCATACCTGCTTTTCCTCACGCTTGAAAGTGTAGAAAAGGAGGGCATCGCTTTATCCCAGTTCTGCAAGCATATAGAATGGATTGGAGAGAATGAATTGATAGATAAGAAAAAATCGGATAAAAATGGAAATACTGAAACAAATAGTTGACCGAATATGTATCGGCTGTATAAGAGATTCAATAGAAGGAGTCAGAAATCTCCTGGCAAGTGACAGCGAGCTGACGGATAGACTTAAATTTAAAAGTAACATGGAAGAAGAGTTAAATAACGTAAGAGTAAAAGAGGTGGCAATGAAAGTGATAACCGATACACTGATAACAAGCTATCCGGGAAGGGTGGCTTGTGAGCTGGCTGAGATAGCAGGGGTGCTTCACGAAAAAAGCCCGAAGGAATATAACAAGTTTCTTGTTTTGATTGGAGCGAAAAGTCCCGATAAAGAAAAGGAATCTGACGAAAAGGAAGAAAGTAAAGGAACCAGCAAATTGGATCGGTTTTTTCAAGAAGCACAGAAAATCGAACTTCGCCCCGTGAAAAAAGAAGATTTGGCTTCGCTTGAAAACACTATCGATAAACTGTCATTCTGCATAGGCCAAAAAAATAATAAGGCACTTGTAAGTCTGTTGCGAGCAACGGCTGCCATTCCGATGGCGTATCTCACAGACAAGCAATATCATTCACAGGTGGATTTGGCTGTAGAAATGACCGATCTCTACCGTCGCAAGAATGCAGATTACGGCAACAGCTTTGACAAGTCGCTCGATAAAGACGGACTTATCGTGGCCGATATTCGCATCGGTGATAAGATTAACCGCATCACATCACTCCTGAAGAAGGAAGCACAGGTGGTTGACGAATCGCTTACCGATACGCTTATTGACTTGGCTAATTATTGCATCATGACTATTTTGTGGATTCAAGACAAGGAGGCATAACATGAAGAATATATGGTTTTTATGTAAGATACGCTGTGAGAGGATAGCAGAAAACGGGATGCATAAAAAGGTAACAGAGGCTTATCTGGTAGATGCACTCAGTTATACGGAAGCAGAAAGCCGTATCATTGAAGAGGTTACTCCGTTTATGACCGGAGAGTTTAAGGTGGCAGGAATTGCCATGCAGAATTATTCAGAACTGTTCCCGTCTGACAAGGAAACTGCCGACCGCTGGTATAAGTGTAAACTGGCTTTCATCACGATTGATGAAAAGAGTGGTGCCGAAAAGAAATCAATGACGCAAATGCTGGTTCAGGCTTCCGACTTTCAGGATGCACTTCACTGTCTGAACGAAGGTATGAAGGAGACTATGGCTGATTATGTGATTGTGAGCATAAGCGAAACTCCCATTATGGATGTGTTCCCTTATCAACCGGAGGTTAAACCTGAATTTGAAGGAGAAAAACGATGAGGGTTTTAAGCCTTTTTGACGGAATGAGCTGCGGACAGATTGCCTTGCGTGAACTGGGAATCATCCCCGAAGTGTATTATGCTTCAGAGATTGATAAGTTTGCCATCGGTCAGACGCAGCTCAATTTCCCCGATACCATTCAACTGGGAAGTGTGACAGAAGTAGATGCGACTAAATTGGGCAAGATAGACTTGCTTATCGGTGGAAGCCCTTGCCAGTCGTTCAGCTTTGCCGGGAAACGTGTAGGAATGGTAACAACAGATAAAGAAGAAATCCATACACTCGAAAGGTATCTTGAACTGAAGCAAGAAGGATTTCAGTTTGAAGGTCAGAGCTACTTGTTTTGGGAATACATGCGTATTCTCAGTGAGGTGAAACAGATTAATCCGGACGTGTTTTTCTTGCTCGAAAATGTAGAAATGGGAAAGAAATGGGAAGAGGTGTTGAATAATGCTATCGGGTTAAAAGGAGTTCATATCAACTCAGCATTAGTTTCCGCTCAAACAAGAAAACGTATTTACTGGACGAATATACGGGTTGCTTCTGATGGCTTATGGGGGGGGCAGCACAGTGACATACCTCAACCAGCAAATAGAGGCATTGTCCTGAAAGATATATTAGAAGAGAAGGTTGATGAGAAGTATTACCTAAAAGATGAAGTTGTGAAAAAACTCCTTGCTCATAAAGAGAGAAACATGAAAAAAGGAAACGGATTCGGGTTCCAACCACGTGGGGGGGGGAGAAAATGAATGCGCTTCGGGTAGGAGGGAAAGGAGTAAATGACCTTGTAAAAACAAAAGTCGATGAGTAAAAAATATCAGATAGTGATGCCTTCTTATTTAAAGGGAATAAGATATGTGGGGGGGGGTAAAATACCTTGTCTATTAGCCACTTATTGCAGAGGTATCATGACAACTTTTGGAGACCGCCCCGGCATAATGGAAACAGAATACCTCGATGAAAATTCAAACAAAATGGACTATATTAAAACAGGAAGGAAACTGAATCCCGGACAAAGCCAAGGCCAAAGTTCTACTCTTACAGCTGGTGGACATGATGCCGAAAATCATTCCGATATGGATTTACTTTGCAGTGCAATGAGAGGAAGAAACCCGCAAAATCCATCCGACCGCACCAAAGGATGCCTTACCGAGCAAAGACTTGAAATAAATCCGTCAGGGAAAACGAACTGCCTTACCACTGTCCAGAAAGACAATCTGATTATACAGCTTGGAAGAGGAAATAATAAAGGAGGATTTTTTGACTATAAATCACCGACACTTACTTCCTGCAGCTGGCAGAATAATAATTTTCTTATGGAAAACAAAGATACGAATAACCGGATTAAAGGAGTTACAATAAAAGCAAACGGAATCAGACCGCATCAAGGGGATGATAAAAAAAGCGGAATATCTGAATTAGGAACAATCCTTTTTGAGGAAACGAAAACAGGAACATTAACTACTGTTCACCAACCTTTCTTTTTTGAAGAGCGGAGAGAACAGAGGAATATGAGAGATGTTAATACGAAAGCCAAAACTTTGTTGGCTACCTCATATAAAGGTGCGCAATCCAATGGAATGACATTGGTCAGAACTCCCATTCAGCTAAACCCATCTAAAGAAAGCAGTAACAACCAGCCGTATCAGCAAAATAGAGTTTACTCGGAAGAAGGTACAGCTCCTGCATGTATGGCAAACATGAGCTTTAAGAGTTACAAAGTATTAAAGGAATGCAGGATTCGCAGACTCACTCCTACCGAATGCGCTCGTCTTCAAACTATACCTGAATGGTATAAATGGGAATGCAGCGAAACACAGCAGTATAAAATGTTAGGGAACGGATGGACTGTAGAGGTTATAAAGCACATCTTTTCATTCCTTCCAACTAATTTAAAACTACAGGTAGATGAAAAACTTTAAAGAATTAATCGAAGAGTGGGCTTCAAAATACAAACCCATGCTTCATACTCCGGGAGAAACCGGGAAAAACAAACGGGTATTTCTGTTCGATAACATTACATCCATCCCTTCGTTTATGGCGAAGCTTCCCGATGCTAAATCACCTTGTGTGGGATATGAATACCCGGCAGAGGGGAACATAAAAGGAGGGAAAGACATGCCCGAACATGTCATTTACTTTATGGTTAAGGCACATTCCATGCAAGACAACTCTAAAGAGTTTTCATCGGAGGCAGTGAGAGAGGCCAAGACTCATCTGTTTAAATTCATTGCATGGCTGCGCCGGGAAAGCGACCGCCGACCAGAGCTTCGCAACCTGAATCTGGAAACCGAGTCCATACGTTATTCAACTTATGGACCTTTTATGAACAACTGGTATGCTGTTTTTGTTGAAATATCTGATGTGGAAAAATTTGATGTTTGTGTAGACGAAAACGATTATATAGAGTAAAATATATGATATGACTATCCGTATATACTCATATATTTGCTATATTTGCAAAGCATAAGTAAAATATAAATGAGCATCAAATTAAAACATATCTTCCGGAGAATATGTTCCCGGAAGAAAGTAGAACCGGCAGCCACTTATCTCTTGCGCTTTGAATGCGTAGATAAGCTGTTAGACGGTGGACTCATGGCCATAGATTTAGCGCAATCATTCGTTATGCTTGATGCCTCGATTCATATTATGTATATGAATGATGACCGGAGCTATGCTGCGTTTATGGATACGATACGGGCTTATATCAATTATCATCGCGGGGAGATTAAACTTCCCATGATAGCGCATGAAGACAGGATAAATTTCATTGTCATTCTAAAAGAAGTAATACGCTTCGATGAAAGCACGGGTGAAGTATTCCAGACTGCCAAAGAAATTCCACATCCGCTTATTGTAGGATTTTATCAAAATGGTCGTATAGATTATACTGCCTACAAGGATTCGGAAAGAAATACAGATTGAAAATATTTAACATCTTCTTTTTTCTCTATTCTTTTGGTTGAATCCGCCTGCTCCTTTGGGGTATGGCGGATTTTTACAATTTACCTATTTTTGCCTGCGATTTGCGGTATTTGTTGAGAATAACCTTAATGAGTTTCATACATTCATCTTACCTATGGTAATGAATTAAATAGAAGAAAAACATGATGTACAGAAACAAGAATTTACACATAAGTTCGGAAAAACACTTTATGGATACAAAGAGGAATCAACTGAAAAAGAATATTGACCGATATTTCGGAGATGTATCTCATCGTATATTTTTTACAAAGGACAGAAACAACCCTGTCATACATATTGAGTATATTGACTTCCTTAGTGAGAGCCATGTGGCTTACTCTATCAGTCGGATAACGGGAGGGAAATATCAAATTCATGTGGTAAGAGAGTGCTCGGACCGGATGAAAGCCGAAGTTCTGGCTACATTTTCCAAACCTCCCCACCCTGCCGTGTTTTACAAGCGGATGGCAGAATATGAAATTTGATTGAGTTAGCGAAAAAGATGAATGTAGCTGGCAAATCAATCCGCTTCGGAGGTCATGGCATCTGCGTTGCGGATTTTTTTCAGCTCAACTCCTTTCCGTCTTAGAAGGCGGTAAATAGTTTCGCTGCTGCCTATTCCAAGTATTTTCTGTATTTCGCGCACTGGAGTTCCTATTTCATACAGTTTCACGCAGCTCTCCTCCTTGGCTTTTGTCGAAGCGTTGACAAGCGATTTCCGCCCAAATCTCACTCCTCTCTCTTTAGCAGCCTTTCTTCCTTCAGCTGTTCGTTCTAAAATCAAATCCCGTTCAAATTGAGCAAATGCACCGAGAATATTCAGCATCAGCTGTCCGGTTGCTCCTTCGGTACTGATATTATCCTGCAACGAAACAAAGCCCACTCCCCTATCCTTTAAACTATCCAGCAATTCTATCAGATTCTTCAAGCTCCGTCCCAGACGATCAAGTTTGTAAACCACCAGAACATCTCCCTTACGAAGGAAGCTCAGACACGCATCCAGCTGAGGACGGTGAGCTATCGTTCCGGACAGCTTTTCAAAAAAGAGTTGCTCACAACCGAAGTCACGGAGAGCCATCAGCTGTACATCTAAATTCTGGTCTTTGGTACTCACTCTTGCATATCCTATTTTTGCCATTTCTCTCTATTGTTATCTCATTTAGTTTTGTATGCCTCGATTGCCGCTTCTAATGCTTGCTCTGAAGCGGCTTCCTCTGTATCGTCTATATGGCAGTAAGCGTAACTACTCCCGAATGAGCAAGTGTGATGTGTACTATTTAACTCCTCTCCGGTTCTCCATCGAGCACGAGGAATGGGTATTCTTCCTTCCTGAAGCCACTGCCATTCTGTTTTCATGTTTTTGCGGAATGCTTCAAACCTTTTCTGCTTCTCCTTTTTTGAATCAGAAGCGATGCGGTATTCTCTTCTTTTTGACTGAATCAAAGCCTTAGAAGCTTCTTCATCTTTATGCACTTCGGATTCTGAAAAGTAAACCGCTTTTTTACTGGTATCCGTTCGTCCATCGCTCCTTACCTTCGGCATCAGAGTTGACCACAAAACCCGCCTTAGCCCACTGCAAAGCTGTAAGTTCTTTCATCTGTTTCGGTTTTATCTGTTTCTGCAAAGGTATGAAATCGAAACAAGCAGGACAAGCCTCTGAATGTGTTGTTCGGCATACCGATTTTATTTCAATAAAATCGAAACAGGCAAAAACAAAAAATCACCCCTTGCTGTGAGAGGTGAAATTTCACGGGCAATAGTTGCTCAACTATCCATGGAAAGTCAACTAACCTTCCATGGATAGTTGATTGAGTTTCCATGGAGAAATTTGGAGGACTTTTCCGGCGGTGTTTTTTCAGTTTCGAATGCGGTACTGAAGCTCTTTAAATTCGGCAAATGTTTTTTTTGCAGCCTCTTGGATCTGAGCAACAAAACGCTCTTCAAGAATGTCGAAAAAAATCTTGTTCGGTATGCCTATCGTCAATGCCCCATCAATGAATGAAATAAAATTGACCGGATTAATCCATGTATTGAAATCTTTCTCTGTCATTATAGCTTTTAAATTATCCAAGAAAGTATTCCATTGCGGATCTACATCTTCTGCAAACGATAGCTGAGTCTGTACGGGAGAATCTTTAACAGACTTTTCATGCGGCTGCTCTTTTTCTACCACTTCCTCGGCTTTAGGCAAGCGGTCTTGCAGCCATGAGTAAAGAGCTGTCCATGCAAAAGCCCTTACATTCTCTATATCCTTGCGCTTTTCGATAAGAGAAATAAGCCGGTTGATTTCTTCTGCAAACTCTTTATACATGCCAGGAATGATAAGCTGCTGCATCTTTTTGATATTCGAGGTGGTCTGCTTCAGGTGAGCACTCATTTTGTCGGTCAGTTCCATCCATTCCTTATTTTGCTCTTTTGACTGGCTGAAATGGGATGACATGTCAGAATAAAACACATCGAATTTAAATTTAAGCGGATTCCCCTCCTCTCCTTTCCCTATTCCTGTAATATCAATCCAAAAGTCGGAATTTCCATTTTCTGCCAGTTGTTTAAGTTCTTCGATGGCAGGGGTCAGAACCTTTCTCTTCAAGTCGCAATATCGTGCGTATTTAACTTTCAAAACTCCGTCTTTTTCAGTGTATAAATCGAGGAAGTTACGAAGTTCCTTAATATCCACTTCAAAAGAGTTGCTGTTATAATTCATCAGATGAGAAGCGGCAAACACATAAAGTCTGGCTGTGTAAATATTCGACACCAAAAATACAATCCGTTTCAGCAAGTCTTTATACCCCAAGGTTACGTCAACCATTTGATCGAGTACACTTCGTGGAACAGCAATGCTCATGCTTTTTACCTTTTTCTGCCCTTTGGGTATCACTTCGGTAATGGTAAAGGGATGATCGAACGTTTTCCGGGTTTCCTTATCGTTGCTGGTGGTATAATATATTTTTATATCTCCCAACTCTAAAATCTTACTTCGCGCCCTTGCGTAATATCCCCACCCTACCCCAAGGTCTTTAACGGGAAATTCCACTTCAAATTTTCCATCATAGTTAATGTAAGGTTTGGCATCAGGCAAATCAAAGATGGAAATCCTTTTATCCTTTACACCGTTTTCATGATGCTTGCTTATTAACTGCAAGACAAGCGGCTCCAGCCTTTCAAGAAAGCAAGCAAAAGCTTTGAGTTGAATCAAATCCATCTTATACTCCATTCTTGATACAGAGTTCGGCTGTCGCACATAATCCTCTCTCTTAAATGGAATATTATTCTTTTCCGGATAATTCCTATCTTCTGATTTACACATAAGTTCTTCTTTATTTAATGTTGATTTCTATTGCCTTTCCGCAGTGAGGGCAGTTTATATATCCTTGCCTTACGACGAATAGTGCAGATGTTTCTACTTCCAATGCTTTCGCTATTTTATCTAATGAGTCGAGTGATGGGTTCCCGCTTATGATTTTACTCATTGTAGCTGTAGATATACCAATTCTGTCTGCCAGCTCTTTCTGTGACATTCCTCTCTCTTTTAGAATCTCTTTAACTCTTAATTCTGACATCTTTTTCTACTTATTAAGGTTTGATAGCGCAAATATAAGGATAAGTTATATTATAACCTAATAAAAAGTGGAAATATTTCTCTATAATAAAATAAATAAGGGGATATACTGTTCTCATCCCTATAGGATAGCTTTTTGGGATTAATTATCTACACCATTGGTCGTAAACTATCTACACTATTAGTCGTAAAGCTGATTAAATCTACACTATTGGTCGTAGAATAAAGTCATCTACACTATTAGTCGTAAACCATCTACACTATTAGTCGTAAGGCTAATTAAATCTACACTATTAGTCGTAATAATCTACACTATTAGTCGTAAGAATCTACACTATTAGTCGTAAGAATCTACACTATTAGTCGTAAAATAAGGAGACAAGTATCTGAAAATAAACAGATTACATGTCCCCTTATTAAGATATATATCTATTAAGAAATAAAATCGATCGAAGGATTTTTTTTGGGTTGAAAAAAAAAGAAAGGCAGCCCGATGACTGGCTGCCCGAACAGTGACCGCCAAGCGGTACACTTATTGAATTTCAGAAGCAAAGGTATGAAAAAAGCCTCACATATCCTATTCCAATAAAGAATATGTGAGGCTTTTAGTTTAAAGACAATCGGTTTTGTCACTTTTTCCCTTCTGCCGGAATTTCATATTTACTTAAATCATCTTTTATTTTTTGGCGAATGTCGTCAGAAACAGCCGATCCATCTTTCTTAAAGTTGTCATCTAAGAACCGAATGACAGCTAAGTGAATAATATCTTGTAGGTCAAATTTCTCTTCAAATTTCACCCTTCCCAGCCGAACAAAGGTTTCTTTGTCCGTCTTAAAAATAAGGCGTTGGTTGCGGATACTCCTCTTTGGAGGTCTACCCTTTCCTCTTTTGATAACCTCTTGTTCTGGAGATGGCATTTCTACTTCCACTGCGGCTACATTTGGAGTGGTAGGCAGACCGATTGACTCATCCGGTAAGGGAATGGTCGTATCTTTAACATCCTGCACATCTTTTTTTTCTGACGGCTTATTAGTCCGCATTTGGTGCATGAAGCCGTTTATATCTAAATCAACGGGTTTATTCATCTTAGCCATAATTTACTCCTCCCTTGTTCCTTTTTCAACAGAACTGTCGGTTTCATTGTTGACCTCCTGCCATGCGTTTAAAGCTTTACTTTGCCAATCATCCGGTCGCTTTACACCTGTAATTTCTTCAGCGAGACACATATAATCTTCTGCCCCATTTGCTTCTGGACTATATTCAAAAATACCCTGATTAGCAAGCGGAGTTTCATCGAATTTTACGTTTCTTCTGATTTTGGTATTAAATACCTTAGCCTGATAATTGCTTTCAAAATATTCTGTGACCTTTTTGCTGATGCGTGTTTGTTTATCATACTTCACAATAAGGAAACCAAGAATATCTAACTTCTCATTCAAGTTTTCTTTAACATCATTAATAGAGAAAAGAAGGTTCTGCATACCTTGGAGGGAGAAACCGCTGCATTCGGTAGGGATTAGTACATAATCACTTGCGCTCATGGCGTTATCGTTAACGATACCATCTTTTGGTGCGCAGTCAATCAGCACATAATCGAATCGGGATAATCCATTTTCCATTGGTTGCAGGTAGGGCTGCATTTTTTTTGCCAATACCTTTTCCCGGTTGCGTTTGTTCATCAGGAAACTTTCTATATCGCTCAGTTGAGAGGAAGCTGGTACATAAAAAAGCCCTGGATATTGTTCATATACAGGCATGGATTGTTCATCGTTACGCATCCATTCATAGAAGGTTGAATCTCCCTCGGTCTGGTTGAATCCGATGAGACCGCTTAAATTGCACTGAGAGTCGGTATCAACAAGTAGAACTCGTTTTCCAAGCGTCCATAAGGCAACGCCCAGATTGTAGGTAGTGGTAGATTTTGCCACCCCACCCTTGAAATTAAGGATAGAAATAACTTTTGTCATCGTTTTGTATATTTTGAAATTCAATAGTGCAAATATACGTAATTCTGTTGATTTTAGCAAATATAGATGTGTGTATTTTCTGATTAATGTATTAATCGAATATTAATAACCTAAATTATTAGACATATATATTAATAGTATTATAGATAATTGGATAAATAAATTAATATATGTCCATATTATTATAATATCAAGCTACTATATAATTAATAATATATACGTATAAATGTTTAGATTAATAAATGTGTGGATTAATATAATAATAAGCACTGTATTACTATATTAATAGAATTATAGATGTCTGAAAATGTGTATGCTCAAAAGGATTGGTGTTAATCTTTGCGGCTATATTATTGTATAGCTGTATTACTACATTACTATATTACTATATAGCCGTATTACTATATTAATAGAATTATAGATGTTTAAAAATAATAAAACATTGTGCTTTAGGGTTATATTACTATGTTTTTTTGTCCTTTATTCTCATATATATTCTATCTACTTTTGTTTCAGATAAAACAAATTCTTTATGAAACAACCTACCAAGAGACTTCTGTGGACGGAAGCATATAAACTAATGAATGCAAAAGATGAGAATGGAGTTCAGATTCCGTTTGATATTAAGTTTTTTTGCAAGGATGGATCAATATGCGAGGCATACAATGTGAAAAAGACTGTTTCGTTTAACAAGCATACGGGAATGCGACGTATTTTGCTTGAAAACGGGGGATTCAGGAATATCTATGATGTATTGATTATACAAATTAACGACACTAAAATATTGGTAAAATAGGCAATATGGAAGCACAAAAAAACAGAAACAAAACTACTTCTGGAAGAAGAGAAATACGTGAGTTTCGCAAGAAAGTTTCTTCGCTTGTGAAAAGAGGATATGTAGCCCTTGCTCCTCCTCATGTAGAAGAAATCTATTCGGGAACTCGGATTTCGGAATCTCGTTTAAGTGGGGAAAATTGCATCGGAGGAGAGGCTATACAGCAGTCGTTTTCGCTGTTCGATGGAAAGCAGTCTACCCCGCAACCGGTATATGGATGCGGAACTGACGGATTGGGATATATCCCATGGGGACCGAACAACCGCTTGCCTAATCTGATATATAATTTAGTGGGCAGCTTGCCTTATACCGCAGCTGCCATCAAGTATATTATTGACCTTACTACCGGTCTTGGTCCGCAGTTGATGTACCGATGGACAAGATACTCTAATAATACGGTTAAAACCGAACTGATCCCGTTTAAGGATGCCGGAGTGCTGATACGCGGACGCATTATGGAACTTCGCAATCAGCTGGAGGAACGCAACCAGACGGATGGAAATCCCAAATCGGTGGTTTTTCTTGATAAGCCGCAAGCTGAAGAGAAGGATGAACTGGAAGAAATTGGTTCATTGGAATACGAGCTTCGGAAAATGAAAGAAGATTACCGGGTGTGGAAACAGACTAACGAGGAGTGGGAGAAGTTCTGTGAAGACAACAATATCGGGCTGCATTACTTGAAGTGCATGACCGATGACACACACATGGATATTTATTTCCCGACGGTGGGGCTTAGCATAGGTAGGAAAGGAGAGGAGTGGAATCCGAAGATTGTAGAGATAGGTCACATCCCGGCCGTGTGTTGCCGTATGGAGGAAATGGACGAGCAGATGCAGATGAATTATGTATATTACAGTGAGAAATGGAGGAGAGACACCACCATGAAATTGGAAATGAAAGACATTGTGGCTTATCCGGCTCTGTCGCCCGAGCGCATGATTCCGGAACTTCGCAAGCAGATAGCCCGTTACAGCAATAGCAGTCCGTCAAAACGTCCCACTTGGTTCTGTTGTCCCAACTACTATCCGTCGATGGTCAAACCATACTATCCGCAGCCGGCATGGTGGAGTATTTTCCCCTCGCGCACCTACGATTATGCCAGTACGCTTATTACCGACAAGGCTACTGCCCGTCAGAATGCAACCATGTGGGGTAAGATGATCTTTATCAACAATGATTACCTCCGTGCGATGTTGAACGAAGAGGGTGCGGATACGGAGGATAAGCAGAAAGAGGTAAGAATGGATTTGTATAAGCGAGTGAACGATTTTCTCCATCGCAGAGAAAATAACGGGAAGACAATCTGTCTTGATACATTCCCTTCTGCCGACGGGAAGACCATGCAACGCTCTGTGGAAATTGTGGATGTGCCGCAACCTTCCATCGGAAAAGAAATGAAAGACGAATTAGAGGAGCTGAGCAGTATTATTTTCTTTGCCATAGGGGTGCATCCGGCTTTAATCGGTGCCGTACCCGGCAAGAGTGGAAGCAGCGGAGGAACTTACCAGCGTGAACTTCAGTTGTTGAAGCAGAATCAGGTATCTCCCCGTCAGCGTATTTATCTCCGGTTCTTACAAAGTGTGTACAACTTCAACGGATGGGATAAGCATGGCGAACTGGTTGTCCGACAACAGGTGCTTACCACCTTAGACCGCAATGCTACGGGGGTGGAAGAAACGCAATCGGAACAGTAGTGTCTACCGCTATTCGTGCAGCTGTACACTTTTCAGGCGGATTTGTTTTTCTACGGGTTCATTCAGAAGGTCATCGTGTAAGAACAGCACAGATACTTCCGGGATGAATCCGTTTCCCGCTTCAAGATAGTTCATGAGCTGTTCAACCGTATATTTGTAAAAGCGTTGTCCGCCTCTTTCTTCATATTCGCCTCCATTGCGCAGCAGGTTGACAAGCACGAATGGACGGGTGTGAGTCAGCTCTTCCAGTTTAACCTTCAGTGCGGGTTTGGTAAGAAGATACTCTATCCCGGTTTCTTCCTTGATTTGGTAAACTACTGATACCGCATTATAAAACCGCACCACATTTCGGCTGTAAGGGGTAAACAGTTCGATTTCTCCGTTCAGTGCATTCAATATACGGAGCAAAACGGTCATCCCGATGCTCTGTTTTCCGTTTTCAATCTTCGACAGATTGCCTTTATCCATTCCGGTCTTCTCGGCAAACTGTTCCAGTGTATATCCGGCATTGATGCGGAAGTTCTTTAACTTGTCGGCAAGGCTTTTGAGTGTTTCCATGATGATGTGGTTTTGTTTTCTGCAAAGATAGTTGTAAAATTTAACAACCCAAATAAATTCCTCCCTTTTCTTAACGGGTGAGTTGTTAAATATTACAACCCCTATAGGCGTTTTTTTTGTCCTTTATCCCACCTTTTTTGCTTTTTACTTTTGCGGAAACAAACCTAAAACCTAAAAATAAAGAAACAATGAGCTGGTTGACAGAAAGCAACAGACCCAAGCATATTCATGCAGGGCTGATTATTTACTTTACTTGGATGATGTTCCCCATTTTGTTTGGCGGATATATAGATTTGGCTTCAGTGCAAGCCTCGTGTGTCGTTTTGATTGCCATGATGTGCTTGGAATACGGGCAATACACAGCAGGAAGCAAGTTTGACTGGCTGGATATACTGGCAGGTTGCCTAACTCCATTTGTCTTAACCCTTATTCTGATTGTTGTTTTACGCTGCATCTTGTGAGAGTTGGCTGAAAAATCCGGTGTATTTTTTTGTCCTTCATATCCGTATGTAAAAGTTCTACATTTGAGTATCGAATAATTTGAGAAGTAATGATTATAACCACAACCAACGAAATTAGGATGTATCTTCCCACCAGTGTATATAGTGGTGCGGAGTCTTTATTGGCTATCATGGATGATACCGAAGAAAATGTGCTTGTACCCATATTGGGACGGGAATTATATGGCAAGGTATGCGAGGCATACGAATCGGCAGTAGAGGAATACGGAGGAGTGACACCCGCGCTGATAGGCAAGGAGAACCTTACTCCCGAAATCCGTCTGATACGCATGTGTCAGCTTCCGGTGGTTTATCTCACGCTTGCAAACAGTTCCGGCATACTCACGGTAAGCTTGAATGAGGGTGGGGGACTGAATCAGGTATATACCGATGGTTACGATAAAGCCGATGATGCAGTCGTGACACGATTTGAAAGGGATGCTTTCTTTAAGGGGAGGAGAGGAATAGACCGCTTGCTTCTGTTCTTGGAAGAGGATGCCCGTTCCGAAGAACCGAAGTTTGCTGAACTGTGGCGTAAAAGCCGCTATTTCTACGAGAAAGGTAATTTGCTCTTTACCACGGCATCGTGTATGAATAATTACATTGATATTAACGAGAGCCGGGAGAAGTTCATTTCCATGATTCCCGACATCCGTTATTGTCAGGAATCTTATCTGTCTCCGGAGATAGGAGAAGAGTTTATGGATGCACTGATAGGCTGGTGTACGCATCGCATTGATGTGTCGGATATAGAGCATGACAAAGACCGCCTGCCCGATGTATGGGATAAAGCCATCGACCGCCTTCGCATTTCGCTGGCTTTGTTTGTTGAATCTCGCCGTCCGGAAAAGCAGCGCAGATACAGTGAGAACGAAGCCTATCTCTCGTTGGAGAAAGCTAAGAAATACATATCATCTCATCAGGAATATTTCGGATTATATATCAAAACCTCTCCGCTTTATACTCCACCGCCCGAGAAGAAACCGTCCGTAGAAACACCTGGTAAAGACAGATACGATTACAACGACCCCGACAATGCGCTGTTTGTGCTTTTCCCGGGAGGATTAAACCGCCATTAATCTATGCCAATAAACAAAAACGAAATGCAGTCTACACATACCCGCTACATCACACTTCCCGCCTTACCTGAAAGTTGGAATCAGCTCTCGGGAAGGCAGCTTGAAGAGGTTCATGCGCTTATAATAAAGTATAGGCGCAACTTTCCCGGTGGGGAAGAAATGCCGGCAGGGGTAAAACTGGAATGTT
>NFZD01008792.1_pt1 | contig 18371 bp, 25 predicted proteins | sample 1095381 | NCBI WGS metagenome assembly NFZD01 (sample SAMN03609891, study PRJNA323583) | gut metagenome | isolation source: feces | host: Rattus norvegicus | place: Denmark: Riget | collected 2013 | reverse complement strand
GAAAATGTACGCTGGACTTATTCAAATCAAAGAATAAGAACTAGGAGATAAAAAGCTCCTAGGGTAACAATAATCGACTGGGGGAGAGTCAGGGGCTCAAATGGAAGGTCTTCGTAAAATGTACTATGAGCCTCAGCTCTTTGGAGTACTTCCATATCGTCATAACTTTACTAAAAACGGAGAATATATTATTACTTCTTTCTTTTTACCAGCGTTTAGAACTATAAAAGAGTTATCTTTATTGGATAGTCGAGGTTGGCTAGATGATGAAGATGGTAAAGCTTACTTTAATAAGACTAGGGATTTAAAAGCTCAAGACCCTGAAGAATTTACTACATTCTGTGCTGAATATTGTTTTGATGGAGAAGAAGCTTTTTCATTAGAAGGTAATAATAAATTTAATAAAATATTAATAGCTGAATAGCTAGCTAGTATAAGAATTCATAAAGATTCTCCTAAACCTGAAAGAGGAACTTTAGAATATATTTTTAAGAATGGTTAGCATAGTAGAGAAAACATTACTGGGTTAAGATGGATAAAGAATAATAGTGGTGATGTGCAAATAATAGAGCATCCAATATGGACTTAGGTATCTTATGATGAAGAGGGTAATGAATTAAAATATGAAAAAATGAATGGTCTGTATGTGGCAGGTATAGATAGTATTGACTTAGGTATGGAAGATACATCAGCTTTAACTAAAGACCCTTCTAATTTCTGTATTGTAATTAAAAGAAGATAGTTTGGATTAAAAGACCCTACTTATGTAGCTATGTATAAGGCTAGACCTAACGATGTTCGTGATGCTTATAAAACAGCTATAAAATTATTACAATATTATAATTGTAAAGCTAATCTAGAAGCAACTCGTGTATCTATGCTTTCATGGGCTAGAGAAAAGAAATATTTAAATTATTTTATGTATAGACCAGTTGCTACTTATCCAGCTGGAAATAATCCTAAACGTAGAACTATAGGTACTCCAGCTTCTGTAGCTATTATTGATCATTAGACTGATTTAATTAGAGACTACGTAAATGATTTTTGTCATAATATATGGTTTGAAGAAATGCTTGATGAATTAAGCCGTTATACTGATGAAATGAAACGTAAGTTCGATATTATAGCAGCTATGGGATTATGTGAGTTAGGTGATGAAGATATGATGGGAGTAACTCCTAGATAGATAGAAAATACTGATGATTCTTTTTAGGATTTTGGTTATTATATAGACCCAGAAACTGGTTACAGACGTAAAGGTATAATACCTAAAAAAATAATAACTAAAGCAACTATAAATAGTATATCATATGACAATTTAGGAATTAGAACAAGCAATCCTAGAGGCTATTGAAACTATGTATGAATGTAAATATATAGGCTTATTAAAACTTACTAAATTACCTGTAGGATATAAACTTTAGTTAGGTTGGAGACACGATGATTATCCTATATCAATAATGTCGGATTCACCTACCGAAGAAGTTTTTCTTAAATATATAAAAGAAGAACTTAGAATACGAAGATTAGATAAAGTAAAATATTTTACTGGATATAAAATATATCCTGGATAGTTAAATACTTGTCCACACGACGATACTTGTAAATCATGTCAGAACAAGAAGTAATAGAATTAATTAATAAACACATTGGAGAGTTAGTAGTAGATAAAACTACTATTCAAAAATGTTATAATTATTATAATGGTGTTCGTGATGCTGAACAATTTTAGTATCTCGAAGATAATTATGGAATAGGATAGCCTACTTCAGTAGAATTTACACCACTTATTAAAAAACATTTAGATGCTTTAATAGGTGAATATTTAGGCACACCAATTATTCCAAAAGTAACTTGTAAAGATGAAAAAACTGTATCAACTATATTTAGAGAAAAATAGATATATATTTATTCTGAATTATAGAAAATATTTTAGTAGAAATTAAAAAATAATTTGATATAGGTTATATAGGGTAAAGACCCTACAGATATAATGGTCTAGAATTAGATGGAAGATTTAGTGGGAGACCTAGAAGATTCTTTTATTTCTAAGTATGAAGAAGCTGCTTAGAATGTTATTGAATATATAATGTAGTCTAGAAATACTGATTTAATAAATAAATTAAGAAAGATATTTTTAGACTTACTTATATCTGGAGACACCTTCTATAGAGTAAAACCTTCTGCTAATGGTACTAATATATAGATAGAATCTCCAAGTCCTTTAAATACGTTTCCTGAACGTAATCCAAATTCTCCTTATGTAAAAGATTGTAGTAGAATAGTTATTCGTAAGTGGCTAACTGAAGCTGAAGTTTTAAATACTTATGGAAAAGATTTATCCAAAGAAGATATTGAAAAAATAAAAGATAGATGGACAAATTCTTATTCTAGTTCATCTACCTATATAAGAACTACTAATGGAAAATTAAATCCAGGTATATAGTCAGGAGTTGAAATAATACCAGGTTATCCTAAAGAAGGATATTTAAATCATAGATTAATAGAAGTATATGAAGTAGAATGGATTGAAACAGATTCAGACTTTGTAATGCATAGACATTCTGCTACTAAAATAGGAACTGATATCTATATAATAGATGAAGTTGATAAAGATGTTGTACGAACTTAGGATAACCCATCTAAATGTACTTTATCAGTAAACGGTGTATTTTATTTAAATGAAAATAGTGAACCATATTCTTTAGTAAAAGCTTGTATGACTTTACAAGATAAATATGATCTTTTATGCTACTATCGTGATAATCTTATAGCAACTAGTGGTACTACTGGAGAATGGTTAGACATATCTTTAATACCTGCAAAATTAGGAGTAAATTTTTCCGAAAGAGTACAAAAATGGCTAGCTTATAAAAAGTCTGGATTAGGACTAATTGATACTTCTTAGGAAGGAAGAATGGCAAGTGGATAGGCTCCTATAAATACTATATTTAATGGCTTTGATGATACTATTAAAGTACAATCTATTTAGGCTATTCAATTAGCTATAGATAGTATTGAGCAAACAGTATCTTCTATAACCGGAGTATTTAAAGAAAGATTAAATGGTATTTCTTAGAAAGATGCTGTAACTAATGTATAGACTAGTGTCAATAATTCTTTTGTTATAACTAAATAGTATTATCATCAAATGGATATTTTAACTGAAGAAATATTAATTGATTGTTTAAATACTGGAAAGAAAGTTTATAAAAAAGGATTAACAGGAATAATTAATTTAGGAGATAAATAGTAGAAAATATTTACTGCATTACCTGAAAATTTTACAGTTACTGATTATGGTATAACTGTTAAAACTAGTTCTGATATTACCTAGGAGATAGAGTAGATGAAATAGATACTACCTTAGCTTATATAGGCATAGTTACTTCCTGCAGATATATTATTTGAAACTATTACTTGTAAGAGCCTTACTTCTATAAAAACTAGAATACGTAAAGCTTTAGCTAAACAAAAAGCTGAAAATAACTAGCTTTAGTAGGCTATGCAATAGGTACAATAGTTATAGCAATAGCTACAAGAATCCTAGAAACAGATTCAAAAATATGAATAGTAGATACAGTAGTTAGCTAAATAGGCAGATAACTTTAAATAGGAAGAGCTTAAATAGAAAATGGACTTAGAATGGTTTAAAGCTCAAACAGATAGATAGTTTAAAGATAGACAAGCTGAAGAAGATGCTAAACGTACTGAATTAGAAAGATAGTAGTTATATGATGGTAATCCTTATAATGATAAGGTAAAATAGTTAAGAAGTTAATGAGTGATATAATTGGAACACAACTTTATAGCAGTAAAGGTTCGTCTAAGACACCTATATATCCAAAATCAAAAGCTGAAGTAATTGATGCTATTAATGGAGAAGCTGAAACAAATGTATAGTAGTGGTTAAGTGATCTAACAACTTCTATAAGTCAAATTACTGAAAACGCTATAAAATTAAATATAAAGATTTCTTATGCACAAACAACATATAAGAATCTTGATGATGTTAAAGATAATGAAAGTATTTAGTGGGGAGAAAACTTTGTGCAACCAGATGCGGAATTTCCATATACTTGGAAAAAGACTGAAATAAAAGCTAGCAGTAGTGCTGATAGTTCAGCAACTAGTGTAGCCTATGAATTAGCTAGTGTATCGTCCTAGTCTACCCAAACTATATATACAGCAAGATCTGCTGATACTAAAGCAGTGACTGTAGCTTACAATAGTATTGATGATCACGGAGTATCTAAACCTTATTATAATGATACTTTAGAGAATATATTAGCTAAACCTGAAAATGCTTTATGGTCTAAGTCGCCTGTAAGTATTTCAGCTACTAATCCAAATGGATACATAGCTACTAGAACAAGAACTAATACTGGAGAATGGGGAGCTTTTAATATTGCACAAAATGCTAAATGGGCATATAATAGTATCCCAGTTTATAAATATAAAGTGACTAGTACTATAGATATTCCTCCGGTTATAGAGAATAGTGCTGACTATAGTCAAGTTGAAGGTTGGAAAGATTAGATTACAGAATCTTTCACTGGGTATTTGTGGATGATTAATGCCACAGTAGTAAATGATGTATATTAGTTAAATGGTTCTAAGATATGGAGTTCTCCTACTTTAATATCAATTGTTAAATAATGGAATTTAGTATTGATATACATAACTCCTTATAGGGAGATATAACACTTGAAGATTTCTCTAAAGAATATGGTTATTATATTCCAGAAGGAGATGATTATCCGGATTCTAAAATAGAAGAAATAGATGGAGTCTCTACATTAAAATATAAGTATAGTAAAACAGTAACATTAAATACTATTCTTAAAGTAAATATGGAAGAAGCTATATTATAGGATGTCTTAATTAATAAACATGAAGATGATATGGATGTTTGTAGTTTTCATGTTGAAGAAGATGGCTATTATGTAGTTAATCATTATGTTCTTCCAACACGTGAATGGTATGATAACTTTTTAAAAAATCCTGATACTGAATTATCAGAATTTATTTCAGAAGGTATATACTTTGTTGAAGATGATAAACTAAAAAAAGTAGTAAAAGGAGAAATTGTAGAAGCCGAAGTAAAAGAATTATTAGAACGTAATTACGAAGGAACAAATATTTTACATTGTAAGATTGATATATTTTTTAATGGTAATTTATAGCAATGTTATATAAATTATTGTAAAAAAATATATGATTCTTTGTTAAATAAATGTAAATCTTCAGAATATGATTATAATATATATGCTAGAGATTTTATATGGATGACATTAAATATAATAGATTATTTAGTAGGATTTAAATAGTTTTTAGAAGCAGAACGTATTATAGAACAATTTAAAACTTGTGGAGGATTTTGTACTGCTCCTAAGACTAATAAATTATATTCTGATTGTGGATGCTCTAAAATGTGAAGCTATAAAGCAGTATAATATGTATATTAATAAAGCTATTAAGGGGTATAAAAGTGACTATCAATATATTTTAGCTTTAATTAGCTTTATTAATATGCCTATTCACTTAGAAGGTATGGAATATATTAAATAGCGATTATTAAATTATGGCAATACAGACTATTTACACTTAGGTAGATAATGCTAAATTAGAACCTTGTAAAAAAGGTAAACCAGTACTCCCATTCAAAATACCTTTATTAAGAAACAATTATTTGGGGGAATATAGAACTTAGGTTGAAAAAGATAAAGTCTTGAAAAACCTAGGTATTTTAGGAGCTACTGGAAAATACACTTATCCTTCAGATGTATAGTTAGATAGTTATAAAGATATAAAAACTGTATAGTAGGCTTTAGACTATTGTATAAGATTAATTTAGTCTTATGAAGTTAGTGATAAAAATATTAAATAGTTAATAGAAGATGTTTAGACTATTTAGTAGAATATTACAGGACTACAAACTTCTATACAATAGAATACTGAAAATATTACAACAATTAATAATTCTATAGAGTAGATTAATAACTCGATATTAGAATTTGATAAAAAACTGGAAGAACTAAACGTTGATGATAAAATCACTAATAGAATCAATCAACATTTAGCAAATTCTAAAACTATAGAATTAAGAGATAATACTTTAGAAGTAAAGGTATCTAATGAAGAAGTAAATGCAGTTGTAGTTAAGGAAGATGGTATTTATGTAAATGATAATACAGAATAGGTACAATCTAATACTACTGCTATTGAATCTTTAAAAAATTCAGATAAATATCTTACAGGAACTACAGGTTCTTCTCCTTATACAGTAGGTGGAATCAAAGAAGGAACAACTGCTGAGTCTTTAAATGGTAAAACTATATCAGATATACTAGATTTAATGTTATTTCCTGCTTATGTTCGAGATTTAATTCCTCCAACTTTAGTTTACTCAGCATTGCCTAGTTTAGTAGAAGTAGGAAGTTCTCTTTTACATCCTGAATTAACTTTTACTTAGAATGATGCTGGATCTTAGACTTCTACAGTAGAAACTATATCATTTAATGATTCTCATTATGATAATACTTCTTATATAGGAATAGGAGTATATAAATATGAAGCAACTGTTAATTATGAAGCAGGAGAGTATTTAATCAATAATAAAGGAGAAATAACAGATTCTAGAATAGAAGCTGGTAGTATTTCAACCTTAGCTTCTACAATAGCTACTTATCCATGGTATGCAGGTACAAATACTTAGGTATTTAAATAGCAATTAGTGGCATTTAATACTGATTCTGGAACATAGGAAATATCTTTTTCTGGTAGAGCAGTTATTAAACTGCCAGGAGTTAATTCTTAGCTACTATCTTTTAAAGTAAATGGAGGTCTTGGATTTTTAGATGTAGACTTAAATGGTTGGACATAGGCAACTGAATAGATAAATGGAATTACTTATAAGGTATGGTCAAAAAATGATGAATATTCTTCAGTACTTCCACATTAGTTACAATTTAAATTAATGTAGTAATGGGATTTAAATACTAGGGAGATTCAACCATTGGAGTTTCGTTAACTGTACAAACTCCAAAACCATTAGATACTAGGTTAGTTGTAGATACTAGAGCAGACTTATATAGTATTCCTGCTAAGTATGCTTATAACGGAATGCCAGTAGTATGTGTTGCTGATGGTAATATTTATACTTTAATAGATAAAAATAAGATAGGAGAAGCTGTAGGATGGAAAGCTTCTTATGAAGCAATTTAGATAATTACTTGTACAGAGTAGGAATATAAAAAGTGGTAGGATAATACTAATCCAGATTTTACTCCAAAAGATGATAGTCAAACTTGGTTACATCAAGATACTTATTATTATATATATGAAGAAAGTATAAGTGATAAAGGATAGTATTATGTATCATATACTTAGTTTGAAGACTTAACTAATCAAGTAAATAAGAAAGCAACTATATCTGCTTTAAATAGCTTATCTGAAAAGACTGATAAAGCACTACAAGATTTAGCTAAAGTTTATGCTACTCTTGATGATATAGATAGTTCTAATCCTGAATCTAAGCTATCTAAAACTTTAGATAATTACTATACAAAATAGAATGTAGATGATACCTTTGTAACTAAAGAAAGTTTACGAGGCGATGGAATTGAGGGTGATAACTTCGTATTCGTTACAAAATCATAGTATGATACTGATTAGCAAAATCTTAACCAATATAAAGAAGAAACTACTAATTAGATAAATACTAAAGTAACTACTAATTCTGAAGCCCAATTAAAATCTATATCTAATGAAGGTACTACACTCAGTATAGGTTAGAAAGTAACAGTAAATGGAGAAGACATTGCTTTAGATAAAGATGTTCCTAAAATAGTAGTTATGGATTAGTAGGAATATGATGACTTAGAAACTAAAGACCCTGATGTTTATTATATGACTCATGGTACTGAGTCTAATAATGGAGGTATAGTTTCAAGTGAATTCCTAGAAACTAATTACTATAATCAAGAACAGATAGTTGATTTATTTAATAGTGCTTTACAAAATTTATTTACTGTTTCTGGTAAAGTTCTAGAATTAGGTGTTCATGCTTTAGACATTATTTTAGTGGATAAGCCTACTGATCAAACTTTTGATTATGATGGAAATATCCATAAATTAGAAAGTACAGATTATTATAATGTTATAGGTGATGGAGGATCTGAACCAGGAACTTATAGATTTAAAGTAGTATTAAAAGCAGGAAAAAGATGGAGGGATAATACTAATACCCCTATATTTGTAACTTACACTATTAATTAAAATATTAAATTATGCAAACATTAAATCAATTAAAAATCGGTAACACTGTGTATGATTTAGCAGCTAAATTTGACGCTGAGGATAACAATATTAAAGATACTTATTCTACAAAAGAATATGTAACTTAGAAAATATCTGAGTTAGTTAGTTCTGCTCCAGACACATTAGATACTTTAAATGAGTTAGCAGCAGCTTTAAATAATGATTCTAATTTTGCAACTACTATAATTACGTAGTTAGGAACTAAAGTTGATAAGGTAGAAGATAAGCAATTATCTACTGAAGATTTTACAACTGCTTTAAAAACTTCATTAGAAAATCTTCCTGGAGAAGTTAGTGGTAAATATGTAAAACCTGCAGGAGGTATTCCTAAAACAGATTTATCTTCAGAAGTTCAGGAATCTTTGAATAAAGCAGATAGTGCTGTACAGGATATTTCTAGTAAAGTAGATAATTCAACTTATACAGAAGATAAGAAAACTTTTGCTCTTAAAACAGAAATACCTACATCATTGCCTGCTAGTGATGTTAGTGCTTGGGCTAAGGAATCTGTTAAACCTACCTACACTGCTACAGAAATTGGTTTAGACCAAGTAAATAATACTTCGGATATGAACAAACCTGTTTCTACAGCAACCTAGGCTGCTCTAGATGGTAAGGTAGACAAAGTTGAAGGTAAATAGTTATCTACTAATGATTACTCTGTTGAAGAAAAGAGCACAGTAGCATAGTTAAAAGCTGATGTAGAATAGTTAAAATCTACTGTAGAAACTTTAACTCAATCATTACAAGAGCTTAAAGCTGGTGCTTAAAAAGATCTAGGCAAATGATATACAGAAATGGTAAATTAATAACTGAAGTTCATTAGAATATTAAAGAATTTATTGATTAGATATAGTAGCTTGTCTAGAAAGATATTGGAGCTATATATAAAGGTTCTCAATTAGTTTGGGTAACTGTATATAACGCTATTAAAAGTTGTTATGGCAGTGGTACCTGGATACAAGATAAACCTTGGTTAGATAATGACTTTTGGAAAAATAATTAATACAAATGGCAATTTAGAATTTAAATAAACAAGATTAGCTAGATCTAACAATGAATTGGGATGGTGCTACAGGCTAGCAGGTAGAAGATTTAATATCTAGACATCTACCTGCTAGCATGGGGTACGATAGCTTTAGTAATGTATTAACTATTGCTAATACTAATGGAGATACTATCGTAGAAGCTGAAGTAAGTGTAGCTCAACCTATATATAATCATTCTATATAGATAGATGGAGTATATTTTAATAATACTGACTCCGAGAATTAGTTAAATAAAGATACTGCACTTTGTAAATTAGGTACTAAAATATATTTAGGAGTAAGATATACATACACCGCTACTAATCCATTAACTAATAAAGTTACTCATGTAAATAGTACTTAGAAATTATTTATAAATATTGGAAATGGTTTTATATAGTTAGAGTAGGGAATAAAATCTTCTCCTGATATATAGTACATAGAAATTACAAATTTATATACTAAAGTAACATCTTCTAATGTATCTGTTAGAGCTATAGCCTCTGCAAATATAGAAGATAAAACAGTAACAACTACCACTACTAAAAAGATTCAAGTAGTTAATCCTAAACTTAGATATTCAGGAAATTCTTATATAGTTTCAGGTACTGCCGGATTTGAAGTACAAGATGGTGGAGGTGCTTCTTATTTAATCTACTATAAAATAAATGGTTCTATAATTAAAAACTAGGATAATTTAATTTTAGCATTAACTGATACAGGAGTAAATACTATCGAAGCTTATGTAGCAGTAACTAGTAATGCTTCTATTAAATCTGATACTTTAAAGGTTTAGGTAATAAACACTAAGGATGTAACTTCTTTTGATAAAGTATTATATGCTATAAATGAAGTATCTACTGGAGTAAATAACTGGGAATTTAGTAAGTTATATAAATTATCTATATACTTCAAAGGTTAGTCTTAGGAAGAATCTACTATAGTTACTAAACTTACTGAAACTGGTAACTCAGAAGATTATAAGTTGAATAAAACTAAGACAATAGCTTTAATTGGAAATGATGGAGTTATTGAATAGGATGTTAGTTACTTCTTAGGAATAACTGCTTCCCAAGAAACATTTAATACTGTATTAGTAGTAAACATAGATGGAGAGGATGTAGTATCTTGGGATACTTCTACAATTATAGAAGTTTCTAATAAAGGTTCTTTTAGTTATACTTCTGATTGTTCTTATTATTTTGATTAGTATGCTCCTGATAATTCTAATATTATAACTAAAGAAGTTATTAATAAAGCAATTTCTCCTGATGGATTAATCACTGACGATGCTTTAACAGTATTTAGATTATCTGCTGGAAATTATCCTAATAATATTATTAACTTAGATTTATCTGACTAGTTAACTAATTAGGGATTTACTTTTGAGTTAGATTTTAAATCTTATAACATTAGTGATGAAACTAAACCATTATTAAAATTAGGAAGATTTATATTATATCCTACTGAACTTAACTGGCAATATGGTAATGTAGATGAGACTCAAATAGACACGACTGCTAAAAGTTCTATATTTTAGGGAGATACAAGAACTCATATTTTAATTGAAGTTGTTCCTAATTTTAAAGCTCCTGCAAGAGAAGTTCCAATAGAAGTTAAAAAAATAGCTAATAAAACTACTAACTTAGTTAGAATATTTATAAATGGAGGTATTGACCGTCTATATAAATATGATTATTTAACAGACTTTTAGTATGACGGATTTAACTTAGAAGTTAATCCAGAATCTGCAGATCTTGATATCTATGGACTTAGAGTATATAATAGAGCTTTAACTTTAAAAGAGGTAGAAAATAATTATATCTCTACTATGTCTTCTGTTACTGAGAAATCTAAATTCCAGTAGTTAAATGATTTGGTTGCTACTGATTCTAATAATGATACTTACATATCTTACAATAAAGTTAAATCATTATATAATACTTTGGTATATATAATGCCAAATACCCATAGATATCCTCATTAGTTTAATTTAGTTAAAGGAGTATCTATTAAAGGATGCACAGTATTTATAAATTATGTAAATAGTATAGCTACTGATGAGAGCCGTGTTTTATCAGAAGCACAGATAAATCGTTGCTCTGGTAGATTTACTAACGCATCCATTAGTGGTCAAGGTACCTCTGCTATGAAATATTATTGGTATAATATTTAGATGAAGAATCCTATATTTACTTCATAGGGATGCTATAATGAGGAACTTGATGAATATGTTGAGCCTACAGAAGATAATCCAAATAACTATTAGTATAATAGTGAGTATTACTATATGCCAGAGGATACAGATTGTGCTATTGGTATATAGAAATCATGCGGTAAATTTAATTACGCTTCTTCTATGTAGTCTCATAAAATAGGCTCAGTTAAAGCTTTCCATGATTTATGGGATGCTTGTGTGGACAAATCAGACTTTACACCTGAAGAAATAAAAGGAAGAAAAGCTTGTCTTGAAGATACATTTATAGCATTCTATGTAGAAACTGATTTATAGGATGTATCTAATTATAAATTATCTGACTTGGCTTAGCTTGATGATTCTAAAATAATGTTTGCTGGATTTTAGACTTGGGGTTCTGCAAAGGGAGATAAAAATACATTTGGCTATTCTAAAAAGACAACTCCTGAATATATTTTACTGGAAGGTGCTGAAAATAATGGAGAATTGTGTAACTGGTTAACTCCTTGGAGTCCTAGTATAGCTACATTAAGTGGTGAGACTTGGAAAACTAAATAGTTAGTAGTAAATGAAGGAACGCCTTCTTATGTATTATCGGATTCATTTGATGTTGATTTTGGATTAGATAGTTCTGATGATGATGGAAATACAATGTCAGTTGATGGATAGAAAGCTTTAAATAAATTTATAGAAGCATATAATTTTGTATACATGCACACTATTAATTTATTACCTTATAAAGAAACTTATTCATTAAATGACCCTCGTAATACTTCTCTTGATATAACTAAAAAATATTATATTACGAGCATTAACTATTAGGATAATACTTATTTTAAAGGAGCTTAGTGGGATGTCTTTAGATATGACAAATATTCTATGCTATGGGTTCCGGCTGGATTACCAGTTTTAAATGATGATGGTTCTTAGAAATTATCCACAGTTAGAAGTGCTTATAACACTGATGTCTATGAGTATGAAACTTTTAACTTGAAAAAATTCCACGAATAGTTAGGTACTTCTGGAGTTGAGAATATTAATACTTACATAGAAGATTTAAAAACTGATTTCAAAAATAAGTTTGGAACATACTTCCATGTTGAAGATATAGTATATCACCAAGCTTTTATTAGATTATTTGCAGGTACTGATAATAGAGCTAAGAACACATATTTCAAATTATTTAATAAAGATTGCAAAATCTAGTTATTATAGGATGATATGGATACAATCTTAGCTACTGATAATAGAGGTTTATAGAAAAAACCTTATTTCTTACTAGAACCTTCTCTAGAATCTGATAAAACTTATAAGTAGATGTGGGGAGGATCAAGTGCATTCTTTGAACTAGTAGATATAACTTATAAAGATGAGATTGATGATATGTTATCAACAATGTTATCATAGATGAAGTTTGGTTCTGCTGAATCTTCTTTAGATACTTGGATGACTTAGTATTTCTATTATGTGTAGAAATATTATCCAGCGGTAGCATATAACTATGTATCTAGACTAGCTTATGAATGTGCTCAAATATTCTTTGATAACTAGAAAGAAGCCGGAGTAACTTGGATTAATAATGGACAAACTCCAGTATCTTAGGAACATGGTAGTTGTTTAGAGAGTGAAGTAGCTTTTATGCGTAAAAGACTTACAATGTTTTTAAGTCAAGCTAGAATAGCAACTTTTGGACGTGAGGGTGCAGGTATTCCTATTAAAGTAAAGGAAGATGTTCAAGATCCTCAAACTTACAAGGTAAGAATTACCCCTTACTAGTATTTATATTTAGGATATTTAGTTGGTAGTGTTAGTAATCTATATGTTACTAATAGAGTAAGTGCTGGAGAGACTGTTGAAGTTACTATATCTTTAACAAATGATGCTTCTTATTATGTATTAGGAGGTAATTATATACAAAGATTTGATAATTTTAACTAGGTATTATTTAACTAGGGAGATTATTCTTTATCAGCTCCAAAATTATTAGAGTTTTCTGCTAATACAGGTTCTGATAGCTTACCTTTATTCTAGCCACCTTCTTTAACTTTAAAATGTAATGTGTTAGAGAAATTAGATTTAACTAATGTACGTTCTTTAACTACTATAAATCTTGATTCTAAGCATACTCCTAAGTTAAAGGAAGTTATTCTTACAGGAACTAATATAGCTACGGTAGCATTACCTACTGGTAGTAGATTAACTAAAATACACTATCCAGCAGCTTTGACTAGTTTAGTTATTACTGATAATGAAGGTTTACAAGAGGTTAGATTTGAAAGTTTAAATAACTTAGAAACAGTTGATATTAATTGTGCTAAAGTTGGACAATTTGATATTTCAAATTTCTGCGAATAGTTAATTACTTGCCCTAGTCTTAAGTCAGTCACTTTAAAAAATTTAAATAGTAGAATCTCTTTAAGAGCTTTAGAAAAGTTAATATTATTATAGGCTAAACTTACTGGTAAATTAACTATTGTTAATTCTGATGATGAATTAGAAGGTATTAGTTATAGTGATAAAGTTAATTTAGTTAACTTATATGGGAATATAGATTCTCAAGATAATAACTTATATATTAATTATAAAGTAACTAATGCTTATAATATTTCTTGTGAAACTGAGATTTCAGTTTATGGTCAAGGATATTCAGGAAATCCATTTGGATTAAGCCTTGATGGTAATAATGTAGCTTTAATTACTGAAGGAGGAAAAGTAATTCCAGATATTACTTATAGATTTAATTCTGACGTATCAGATGTAGCTACTATAAATAATAGAACTGGTGTTATTACTTTAAAAATAGCCTCTTCTCCTAAAACTACTACAGCCACTATTACTGTAAAACTTACTAATGGTAATACTCTAACCTCTGGAACTATAAATGTTTACTTTGCTTGGAGAGCTCCTGAATTAGGTAACTTTGTTTATGCAGATGGTACCTATTCTAGTGCTTATATGCCTAGTAAAACATTAATGGGATTAATCTTTGCTATCAATAAGACTTCACCTACTGAAGGAACAGCTTATATAGTTGGTAAGGAATACTTAGACCCTTAGTATGTAGGATATTCAGATGAAGCAAATTAGGGAGCATCTGATGATAGAAAAGATCTTTATAATGTAAAATTCTGGTTAAATAGCTAGGTACCAGGACTTGGAGATACTTATTATATTACTAGAGGTGTTACAAGTAATGTAGACGCAGATGCTAATTAGCCTATTACTTTAACTACATTTAAATAGAAGAGTCCTTCTACATTTACAGGTAAAGCAGATACTAAGGCTTATATAGATAATGTAAATTCTACATTATTACGAATATTAGTTAGAACCTATCCTGAATTAATCAAAGTTTCTGGAAGTACTTATGAAATAACTACTAAAGAAAATTTAGATACTATATTAGCTAATATTCCAAATATAAGTAATTAGAATCTGGAACAAATGTAGTGTCTGTTATATCCATATTTCTATGAAACATATTTGTATGAACCTACAGTAACTGAAGAAGAAAAGAATACTCAAGCCTTCTAGAATTATTTTAGTAAAGGTAAATGGTATGTTCCTTCATATTAGGAGTTAGCTACTTTAATTTATTATAGAGGTTATAGTGCAGCAGGAAATAACTTCTCAACTGGAGATATTCCTATAAAATCTAATATATCTGATGCTATAACTAAAGAACCAGGAGATTTAAAAAATCCTATATTCTCTATAGCTTATAAAAATGCTGGTAATTATATGCCAACTGCATGGAATACTTTAGCAGATTCTAATAATTTATGTACTAACACTGATCTTAATAGTTGTCATAACTATACTTATTAGGAAATAAGTAATTACTCTGCAAGTAGTTATATATATAGTTATTAGTGGGTTACAGGAACTAATGATGGTAATAATTATGGAATGGGTATTTCTTCCGCGGCTTATAATGGTTGGAGGTTATTAAAACATAAACCACTTCCTTGTGTTCAATTTAATTATCAATAGAAATAATGGAATAGTTAAACATTGATATAGTTAAAAACTCTACTTACACACTAGATGAAATATTTAACATATATAAAGAATTATTTCCAACTAATAAACAATGGTCTGAAATATTAATAGCGAGAGAAGGAGTGTTAAACTTCTTCTCTTTAAAAAATATATTAAAGAAATCTATTGTTTATTATGATACTTCTAAATATGTTAATTCATTTTATTATTAGGATAAACAATATTGGTTAAGTAAAGATATTAGAATAGGGTTACTTAGATTAATAGACAGTGGCGCTGAATAGATAACTTTACAATTAAATGATAATTATTTAATTATATCTCCTGATAAATTAAAAGAATTTCTTAATTAGTTAGAAGTATATGCAGGCAAATGTTTTGCTACAACAGCAGACCATTTATAGAATTTAAAATAGTTAAGTACTGTTTAGGATTTACTTAATTATGATTACACTGTTAAATATCCAAATAAGATTACCTTAAATGAAAATTAGTGTTAAAAAAGATAATGGGCTAGGAGTCAAAGATTCTTAGCCCGTTTTTCCTAAAATAGTAGATGCTGTTAAATAGGATAAAATAATAATTCATAATGAATAGCCTGTTATAAAGCAAGAACCTCCTAAAGAAGTTAACAAAGATTCTATTATTGATAAAATTAATACTGGATTTGGATGTGATATGGCTTTACATAAAGATTGTCCTAAACCTTAGTGGCATCAGCATTTATGTAAAGAGAATTTTTTAGGTGAATTTAAAACAGAATTAGAAAAATAGTTAGCTAGAGATAATTTAAATATATATAGTAAAACTTAGATAGATAAATTTATAAAAGATTTATCAGGAATAGATTTATCGTCTTATATTACTAAAGATTATTTTAATGAAGCTATATAGAATTTAGATTATGTAAAATCCTCTCTAAAATCTAATATAGACTACAATATACCAGAAAATTTATTTAAATTATGAGTACCCAAATAAAAAGATTATATCAAAATAATTAGGAATTCGTACCTATTACTTTATCTGAGGCAGTAGTAGTAAATACTACTAATATTCCAGGATTACAATCTTTAGGAATTACTACATTAGATAAGGTATTAAAAAATACTTTAGGAGTTGTAGGATCTAACACTTTAAGTATAGATACTATTAATAGAACTCTTGCTACTATTAATAATACCTTATAGAATAAGTAGGATAAATTAACAGCTGGGGATGGAATTACTATTTCTCCTGATGGTGTTATTAGCATTACTAATACTAGTACCTTAGGATTTTAGTATAAAATAGTAACTTCATTACCTACCCCTCCTATAAAGGACTATTAGAATATCATATACTTAGTTCCTAATCCTAGTGGGACAAATGGAAATATTTTCTTAGAATATATTTGTATTGAGCAAAATTCTAGATATATTTGGGAATAGATAGGTTCTTTAACAACAGATGTTAACTTAGATAATTATGTAACTAAAACTGAGTTTAATGCTTTAAAATCTATAGTATTAACAGCCCAAGATGTTACTACATCATCAGGAGTTGCAGTCACAGTAAATTATAATATACCTAATACTTTATACGATGAGTAATAAATTAATTAAAGTAATATTAGCAAACGATTAGGTATTTCCACAAACCGTAGCAGAGGCTGTTTTAGTTAATGGTGATTAGGTAACTACTTTAGATAAAGTTCTTCCTAAAAAAATAGAACAAATAATTACTCCTGATAATTCAGGATTAACTACTTCTAAATAGGGAACTTCTATGGTAGTTACTCATACTAATAAAATTATGCCTAATGAGGCTCCTAAATCTTACTTAATACAATACGATTAGAATGGGCATATTGTAAGTACTGAACCTATTAAAAAATAGATAACAACCGTAAATAATGCTGTATATTCACAATATGATGGAAATGCAGATTCTAATATAAATTTTGGAGATGACTTTACGATAAACAACAATAATATTTCTCTTAAATGGGATAATATAAATAGTAATAAATAATGGCATTATTAAATTTTGCGACTTCCTATAATGATGTAGCTGATAAATTAAAATTATCTCCATCAGAAACAGGTGATTATATAAAATTATATTTTACAAAGGATGGTCATATAATTACTCATGGACTAGATTATATTCCTTGGGGAACTGGAATAATTCCTATAGGTAAATTACCTGTAGATAATACTGTAGCAGATAATGAACATTTATGGGATAGTAAGACTATACTAGATAAAATTAATTAGTCGTTTGTAGCTAATGATGCAATGCGATTTAAGGGCACTATAGGATTAACTTCTAATAATAATTATATTATTAATGGAATTGAAGTAGAATTTCCATCTAAAACTGCTACTGTAGGTGATACTTATAGAGTAGTAACTGCTGGAAGGTATGCAGGAGTATAGTGTGAAGTAGGAGATTTACTTATTTGTATCACTGCGGATTCAACTGGTGAAAATACCGCTTGGACAGTAGCTTAGACTAATATTAATGGCTAGATTTATCATACTATAAACGGAGTTTAGAAAGGATTTTATTCTAATGATACTGATACTTTTTCTATTTTTGCTCCTACTACTGCTGGAGCCTTGGGATAGGTTTTAACTAGTAGAGGAGGTAATAGTGCTCCAATTTGGACAAATTAGTCAGAAATTACTGCTGGAGGATTAACAGATGCTGCAAAGAAAGCTTTGTTTACAGCTCTAACTTATACAAATGATGTATTAACTGTTACTATTGGTGGTACTACTAAAACTGCTACTATACATGGACGTAGAGCTGTAAATGTTAATTCAACAGAAGTGTTA